>CABDYB010000290.1_pt1 | contig 14562 bp, 15 predicted proteins | sample 3131861 | NCBI WGS metagenome assembly CABDYB01 (sample SAMEA5534336, study PRJEB31848) | metagenome | biome: tundra; feature: field; material: soil | place: USA | collected 2013-05 | depth 0.15 m | reverse complement strand
AGAATCGGCGCGGCGTCGTGGTAGCTGATGGGAATGGAGATGATGCGGGGCTGGCTGCCGTAGGGCGAAACGCGGGCCGAATCCGGCAGCTCCAGCGTCGAGGCCACGCCCGGAGTCTCCGGATCGCCCGGATACTCGAACATGTATTGCACCGAGCCGCGCTGCACGCCCGTCTCCGGCCGCCACGGCCCAGCGGGGTAAGCATCGCCCTTGGTGAAGCCGTCGTCCTGCGGGTCGGAGTAGATCAGCACCCCCGCTGCTCCGCGCTGCTCGGCGATGAAGACCTTCACGCCGCGGAAGTTGCCGCCATAGCGCACCAGCACGATTTTGCCTTTCAGGTCGATGTGCCGCGCCGCCAGCTGGTCAAAGTCCTCCAGACGGCCGTAGTTGGCGTAGACCACCTCGGCGGTCACGTCGCCCGATCCCGATGAGCCGTTGAAGGGCATCATCACCCGCGGATCGTCCTGGAATGGGTCGCCTTCGACGTGCTCCCGCGTGGGCCCGCTCATCAGCAGCTTGCCGCTCTGGTCCCAGGCCTCCACGCGCACCGACTGAGACTGGTTTTTCAGGGGCTGGTTCAGCAGCACGCGGTAAGGGACAATCTCCGTCTCCAGGCCGGCAGCGCGAAACTTCCGCGCCACGTATTCGGCGGTCTTGTGGTCCTCGGGGGTCGAGGCCAGATGCGGCTCGGCAGTCAGCGTCTTCAGGTGCTCGCCGGCCAGCTTGGCATCGGGAACAGCCAGAAATTTCTCCTCGATCTTCGCCTGCGCGGCAAAGTCCGCGTATCCGAAAACGGACGGCTGTGCAGGCTGAGCGGCAGTTTGTGCCGCGACCTGCCGGAAAACAAAAGCGAATGAAACCAGCGTCAGGAAAAGTAAAAAGGCAGGCAGCTTGCGCACAACCATGAGTGGAATCCTCTTGAGCAGAGATAGGTCGCGCTATCTTGCACGGCCGGAATGAACGTCGCAGCGGGAGGCGCAACGATCAATCCCCAGCTTACACCAGAGTCTGGAAAATTATTCCTCTGAATCTTCTCCGCGCAAATCCTACGCCACGAGCTGGGCGCAATGAGCGCAGCGGCGGGCGGCCAGCGGAATATCACTCAGACATTCAGGGCAGGTCTTCACAGACGACGGAGCCTCGGGCGCGGGTTTCTGGAGCTTTGCAAGCAGCTTGTTCAAGGGCAAGACTATCCCAAAATAGACCACGCTGGCGACGATCAGGAACGAGATGGCGGCGTTCAGGAAGTTGCCGATCATGATTGGGGTGCCATTCACCTTCAGCACCACAGAACTAAAATCCGGCTTGCCCACGATGGCGGCGATCAACTGTGTCAGGACGTCCTTGACCAACGAAGTGACTATGGCATTGAAGGCCGCGCCGAGAATGAAGGCAACGGCCAGATCGACTACGTTTCCACGCAGAATGAAATCGCGAAATCCTTTGAGCATCTCTTCCTCCAGTGGCTTGATCAGTGCAACTGTCCCAGGCGTAAACCGAAACCCCGGAGCAGTCTTCCATTCATATCCTTTTTTAAGCTTTGCTGAAAGCCAGGAGCCGCTCGTTCATCCGCGCCCGGGACGCAAACTCTCCAGATGGCTCTTGTCAATCGGATCCGGATCCTCAAATTCGGGAAACATCGGCAACCCGGCTCGCAGGCCACTCCACTCTTCGGCCACCACAATGCTGTTCTGAGGATTGCCCGGCTGGTAACGCGCCGAACAGGGAAAGCCCGCCCGTACCTGGGCCGCATCCACCACCTTGAGTATGTCGCTGACATCCTGAGAGGACTCATAATCCACGCCGCCAATGCGATAGCTGTACAGCAGCATGGTCAGGGTACGAGCCGGCCCGTTCTTTTCTTTGGCGGCGGCCTCCACCTCGCAGATGTCCAGCAACATGCCGTCCACCACGCGCCCGGAGTAGGACAGAAATTGCCGGCGCGCGCGCTCCCGCTCTTTCGGCGAGGGTCCTTTGCGCAGCAGCAGCCAGAGACCCGCTGCCAGGAGCGCAGCGACAAAAGCTCCAGCGGCGATAATCTCCCATGTGTTGGCGCTGAGATGAGTCATAGAACGGGGAACAACCCTTTCGATCCCAAACTAGAGAATACCTCAGCGAACTCCTGCGAAACCGGATAAGCTATGCATCCTGCTAAGGATGCGCTTCTTTGTAACCTCTACTCTGCCACCCCATCGACGAAGACCTGTCTCTGTCACCCCAGGAAGCAAAGACCGCTTCCTGGGGCCCCGGCTGCTGGGGACCCCGGGCTCTTGCGCTGCGATATACTCGTGACTGCATCTTGAAATAGTTTTGCACCGCAAGATGCCGAGTTTCCAGAGGTTTTTTCATGGCTTTTCGCAAAAATCCCGGACCGGCACCTGATTCCCAATCTCGTGGCCAGTCTCGTGGCCGCATTCGTTCCACCACCGTGATTTGTGTCCGCCGCAACGGCATGGTGGTCATGGCCGCCGATGGCCAGGTCACGCTCGGCGACCACGTGCTGAAACATTCGGCCAAAAAGATTCGCCGCCTCTACCAGGACAAGATTCTGGCCGGGTTTGCCGGCTCCACGGCCGATGCCTTCTCGCTCTTTGCACGCTTCGAGTCCAAGCTGGAGCAGTATGCCGGCAACCTCAACCGCGCCGCCGTTGAGCTGGCCAAGGACTGGCGCACGGACAAGATGCTGCGCAATTTGGAGGCATTGTTAGTGGTGGCCGACGCCGGGCAGACCTTCCTCATCTCCGGCTCGGGCGACGTGATCGATCCCGACGAGCCGCTGGCCGCCATCGGCTCCGGCGGACCCTATGCCACCGCCGCCGCCCGCGCACTGATGGAAAACACCGACCTCGGCGCCCGTGAGATCGCCGAAAAGGCCATGCAAATTGCCGGCGAAATCTGCATCTACACTAACGACCACATCACCATTGAGGAGTTGAAGAGTTAGCGGCTTGCATCCGCCTGCTCATTGATCCATGGCCATCTACTTACCCGCATCCGCCGAAGAACAAGAGCTCTCGCTCGACGAGCTGACCCCGCGCGAAATTGTCTCTGAATTGGACAAGCACGTCGTCGGCCAGAAGGCCGCCAAGCGCGCCGTGGCCATCGCGCTGCGCAATCGCCAGCGCCGCCAGAAGCTGCCGCCCGACATCGCCGACGACATCATGCCCAAGAACATCATCATGATCGGACCCACCGGCGTGGGAAAAACGGAGATCGCGCGCCGCCTGGCCAAGCTGACCGGCTCGCCGTTTCTCAAGGTGGAAGCCTCCAAGTTTACCGAGGTCGGCTACGTGGGCCGCGATGTGGAGTCGATGATTCGCGACCTGGTCGAGATCGCCATCGACATGGTGCGCGAGGAACGGCTGGAAGAAGTGGAAGACCGCGCGGAGATGAACGCCGAGGAGCGTTTGCTCGACGTGTTGCTGCCGCCTCCGCCGCCAACCCCGCCCGCGCAGGAGGGTCAGCTCACGCTGCCCGGCACGGAGAGTTATCAGCGCTCCCGCGAAAAGCTGCGCCAGCAGTTCCGCGAGGGCAAGCTCGACGAGCGCATGGTGGAGCTCGATGTGCGCGAGCGCGGCATGCCGCAGTTCGGCATCATCAGCAACCAGAACCTTGAGGACATGGAGATGAACCTCAAGGACATGCTGCCCAACATCTTCGGCGGCAGTTCCAAAAAGCGCAAGATGAAGGTGGCTGATGCCTTCGACTATTTAGTGGACGAAGAAGAGGGCCGCCTCATCGACATGGATTCGGTCAACCGCGCGGCTGTCGAGCGCGTTGAATCCAACGGCATCATCTTCCTCGATGAGATCGACAAGATAGCCGGGCGCGAGAGCGGCCACGGTCCCGACGTTTCCCGCGAGGGTGTGCAGCGCGACATTCTGCCCATCGTCGAGGGAACCACCGTCAACACGCGCTACGGCATGGTGCGCACCGACCATATTCTCTTCATCGCCGCCGGCGCATTCCATGTCTCCAAGCCCAGCGATCTTATCCCCGAGTTACAGGGCCGCTTTCCCATTCGCGTCGAGTTGAAGTCGCTCACCGTCGATGACTTTCTGCGCATTCTCACCGAGCCCAAGGCCTCGCTCACCAAGCAATATACGGCCCTGCTGGAGACCGAGGGAGTCAAGCTGGAGTATTCGCCCGACGCGCTGCGCGAGATGGCCGAGTTTGCCTTCAAGGTCAACGAGCAAACCGAAAACATCGGTGCGCGCCGCCTGCACACCATCATGGAGCGGGTGCTGGAGGACGTGAGTTTCCTGGCGCCTGACGTGGTTCGCCGCGTTCCTGACGAAGCGGCTGCCGCGGCGCTCAAGGAAGCCATCAAAAACGAGTCTTCCACGCCCTTGCCCTACGAGGAGCGAACAACACCGACCGGCGCGGAGAAGGTTTTCCTCATCGACGCCGAGTACGTCAAGCAAATGGTTGCGTCCATCGTGAAAGATCAGGATTTATCGCGCTACATTCTGTAACTCAATTGAAAATTGCTCTGCCGAATCATCACCAAACTTCCCCATGATGCCTGAGAACAAATATTTGAGAGTACTGTGCAGGTCAGCCTGTCTCCTTCTGGCAGCCTGCGCACAACTAACTTCCGCGCAAGCGCCGCCGACCCAACTTCCTCATCCCACCGAAAACCTGGTGGTTCTTGGTTCGGCGGTCCCCGTGCCCCTGGCCGAGTCCTCCGCTTCGGTTGTCGTGCTGCCAGTCGAAGGCAAGATTCTCTCATTGGAGTCGTCGCAGGAGTTGCTGCGCCAGGACTCGTCGGTCTATCTCGAAGAACGCGGCGCGGGCGGCGGACAAGCCGATCTGGTTCTGCGCGGCGGCACCTTCGAGCAGGCCCTGGTTCTGCTGAACGGCTTTCGCATTGACGACAGCCAGACCGCGCATCACAATCTTGATCTGCCTATTCCCCTCGACGCCATGGACTCGATTGAAGTGCTCCACGGCGCCGGCTCCACGCTGCATGGCGCGGATGCGCTGAGCGGCGTCGCCGACTTTCTCACCGCAGCGCCCTCTGCCAATTCGCTTCGCCTTCGCTCGGGATACGGCAGCTTTGGCGTGAACGAAGAATCGCTCGCAGCTGCCCTGGCGCGCAGGCAATGGAGCAGCCGGTTGACCGCAAACCGCAATTTCTCCACCGGCTTTATGCCCGATCGCGATTACAGCAACGAGGATGCCTCTTCGGAAAGCTGGATGAGTTCGCGCCTCGGCATTTCGGACCTGTTCATTGCCGCGAGTGACCGCTCCTTCGGCGCAAACCAATTCTATGGACCTTATAACTCATGGGAACGGACTAAAGGATGGTTTGCCTCTGGACGCCAGGAGTTAGGCAGCCGCACCGTGGCCGCATTTGGTTATCGCCGCCACACGGATGAGTTTGTCCTGCTGCGCAATGCGCCGTTTGTCTATGAAAACAACCACATAGACGGCTCCTGGCAGGCTTCTCTGCGCCACACCCTTCCTGTCGCAACATCCTCTGTGCTTCTATTTGGCCTGGAGTCAGACGGCGACAGCATCCACAGCAACAATCTCGGCCTTCACGCTCGCAATCGCGGAGCTGGCTATGTGGATTTGGACTTGAGGCCATCTAAGTCCCGCTGGAACTTATCCGCCGGCCTGCGCGAGGAGTTATTCTCCGGCGGCTTGCAATCCGCCCTTGCGCCGCACCTTGCAGGCAGTTTGCGGCTGACCAATCAGCTCAAACTGCGCGCCAGCGGCGGCTATGGCTTCCGTCTGCCGACTTATACCGACCTTTATTACTCCGATCCCGCCACCATCGGCAATCCGAATCTGAAGCCCGAGTCCGCCTGGTCCGGCGAAGCAGGCGCCGACTGGGCTCCATCCAGCCGCTTCTCGCTTTCCGCCACCGGTTTTTACAATCGTCAGCACAACACCATCGACTATCTCCGCGTCGCCTCCCTGCCGAATTCCCTGCTTCCTGCGGGTTGCTTAGTTAACACCTGGTGCGCGGTCAATCTCAGCGGCCTGCGCTTTGCCGGAGCCGAGTCTTCCGCAACCTGGGTTCCCGCCAGGGGACAGAGGGTTCAGCTCGCATGGACAGGACTTATCGGCGCGCAGCCGTCACTGAACGGACTGCAATCCGAGTATGCTCTTAACTATCCGGTCCAGAATCTTCGCGCCACATGGACGGTCCCGCTGAAACATGCTCTTACTGTCACTAACTCGGTAGCACTGACTAAGCCTTATCAGCAACTGGGAAACCCGCCCTGGAACGCCGCACCTTATCCTGTGTGGAACGCCGCGGTGACTCGCGACGCTGGAAAGCTCCGCCCCTATCTTCGCTTCGCTAATTTGAGTAACACCGGCTATCAGGAGATCAACGGCGTCGCCATGCCCAGCCGCTCCATTACCGGCGGCATTTCGCTCTGGCTGGGGCGCTGATTTGCATTGAATAAATCTATGCCGCAAACCGCTTATTCTGCTAAAGTGGAGACGTCTCTTGGCAAGTCCGCGCCGCCTTTCCTCCAACTCCACGCAATGCAACACCAAGGAGAATAGCGATGAGCAATCCAGCACTGCACCACATGATCACCTACATCGAATTCACTACCACCGACATCGAGCGAACCAAGAAGTTTTACTCTACCGTCTTCGGCTGGAGCTTCAAGGATTGGGGCCCGGATTACATCGACTGCAATGCGACTGTTTCCGGAATCGCCATCGGCTTCGCCAAGGGCGCGCCGCAGCAGGAGCAGCCTAAATTCGCGCCTTTCGTGGTACTCTACTCCGCGGACCTGAAAGCCACAGAAACTGCAATTGTCGCAGCGGGCGGCAGCGTCGTCGTGCCGACCTTCGAGTTTCCCGGCGGGCGTCGCTTCCACTTCTCCGATGGCGCGGGCAACCTGCTGGGCGTCTGGTCGGAATAGGCGCCTACTCAGTTACTATTTTTGTTTTCCAACTCGGCCAGGCGCTGGGCGAGCAGCGTTTCCAGCTTGACCAGCGCCGCCGAGAAGCCTTCAATGCCTTCCTTCAGCTTGTCGTTGGCCATGCGGTCTGCGGCGTGCATCGCGTCAAATGTCGCTTTGTCCACGGAAATCTTTTCTATCGGCAGCACCTTGGCGGCTTCGGGCGAGAGCTTGCGCGGCAACTCGGCAACAGTCGCTTCCAGTTCGGCCAGCAATTGCGGCGAGATAGTCAGCAGGTCGCATCCGGCTAACTCCGTTATCTCACCGATATTACGGAAGCTTGCGCCCATCACCTGGGTTTTATAACCAAACTTTTTGTAGTAGTTATAGACCGTAGTTACAGATTTCACGCCGGGATCGTCCGCGCCGTGAAAATCCTTGCCCGTATCTTTCTTGTACCAATCAAGGATGCGGCCCACAAAGGGCGAGACCAGCGTGACGCCTGCCTCTGCGGCCGCAATGGCCTGGTGCAGCCCAAACAGTAAGGTCAGGTTGCAGTGAATTCCCTCGCGCTCCAGCACTTCGGCGGCGCGTATTCCCTCCCAGGTGGAGGCGATCTTGACCAGCACACGCTCGCGGCCAATGCCGGTCTCGTCGTATTGCTTGATAATGCTGCGTGCCTGCGCGATGGTGGCTGCGGTGTCGTAGGAGAGGCGCGCGTCCACCTCCGTCGAAACGCGTCCCGGAACAATCGCCAGAATCTTTTTGCCGAATGCGATGGCCAGACGCTGAAAGGCGAGGTTGGCGACAGCCGCGCCGGTCGCACTGGCGCCCAGTTCCTTGCGCGCGGCAAGCAGCACGCCGTCCACGATGGGCCGGTACTGCGGCAACTGTGCCGCTGCGGTAATCAGCGATGGATTGGTGGTCGAGTCTTGCGGGCGAAACTTTCCAATCGCCTCAATGTCGCCGGTGTCGGCAACAACCACCGTGTACTGGCGCAATTGGTCAAGTAGATTCTTCGGCATATGGCCTCTGTAGGTTCGCGCTTCTGGTTTCGTGCGCACGCGGATTTAGTCTACCGCTGTTAGATTCATCCAAACGGTCAAGGTTGCACACGGTATGAAATGTATTTAATCTTCTTCCGGCTGGAAGGTGTTGGCCAGCACTCCCAATCCGGGGATGCTGATCTCCACTTTGTCTCCAGCCTTGAGCGGACCCACCCCGGAGGGAGTTCCGGTCAGCACCAGGTCGCCGGCCTCCAGAGTCATTGCCGCCGTGATGTAAGCCAGCAGTTTGAAAATCGGAAAGATGAAGTCCAACGTCGAGCCGTGCTGGCGCAACTCGCCGTTGACGCGCGTCTCCAGCGTAAGTCCGGCTTCGGGGTCAAGTTCGTCGCTCACCACCGGGCCTGCGGGGCAAAACGTATCGAAGCCTTTGGCGCGGGTCCACTGGCCGTCCTTGTTTTGCAGGTCGCGGGCGGTCACGTCGTTGGCCAGCGTGTAACCGCGCACCACGGAGCGCCAATCTTCTTCTTTAAGATTACGAATCCGGCGGCTAATCACCACTGCCAACTCGCCTTCAAAGTCCACGCGAACCGAAATGGCGGGCATGCGCACCACGCCTCCCGGCCGGATCAGCGCCGACGCCGGCTTGAAAAACAGCAGCGGCTCGGCAGGCAGCTCGCTGCCCATCTCCTTCACGTGGTCGCGATAGTTGCGCCCCACGCAGACAATTTTCGTGGGCGTCACCGGCGCCAGCAGCTCGGCGGCGCTCAGCGGCATTGGCTCAAAGTTTAAACTCCAGGAAGTCTCCCGCCCATTAACCAGCCGGAAGGCGCAATCCTCTTCGGGAGCCTCGATCAGGCGCACGATCCACGGCTCACCCTGGCGATCTTCCACCACGCCGTAGTGGGTTTGATTCTCGAAAAGAAAGCGGCAATATCTCATAAAAAGTCTCCTTCATGCGCGGCTTAGGCCGCTCACGGGTTGGGCACGGATTCTTCGGTCTCCACGGAGGGGGCGCTTTCGTGTCCGCCCTGGTCGATGGAGCTAACGGCGTAGCGGTAACTGTGTCCCGGCTGGACCTGCGTATCGTGATAGGCCGGGGGAACCAGCGGCCCGGCGGGCGAGATGCGCTGCCACCCTCCGTCGCCCTCACGGCGATAGACGGCGTATCCGGCCAGATCGGCATCTGTAACCGGCTGCCAGCTCAAATCGATTGCGTTCCCCGCGCCGTTTTCTCCCGTAGTGGCGACGGCGGCCAATCCGGTGGGCACCGCGGGAGGAAAAACGTCCAGTGCCTCGACGCGCACTGGGGCGGAAAGCTCGCCGGCCAACTCCAGCGTTTTGCCCTCCACCGCGACGCGGGCCACGCGCTGGGCGAGGTACTCATAAACCTGGCCAAAGCGGATGCTGCTGTCCAGGGCGCGACAGCCCCCCTTGCCTGCCTCCGGCGCGCAGGAGTCCACCAGCAGGTTCTCCTCCACTGGCTCGAGCGCGGGCGCCAGCAATCCTTGTTGACCTTGTTTCGCTTTGGCCGTGGGCGGATTCAGCAACTTGCGGTGCAGTCGGATGGCGGACGATTCCTGCGCGGCAGCCAGCAAAGGCGTCCAGCGCAACACCACGCCGGTCTTGCGCACCTCGGCGCTTAGATTGGCTACTGGCGCGGGCGCTTCTCCAGCCAGAACGACCGCTCCATTCGACGGGCCCGCCGAGCGGCCGTTGCCATTCCTCAGTTCGACAGAGTAGCTCAGCGGGCGCGGCGCTCCGGCAGCCAACTCAGCAGGCAGTGTATCGGTAAAGGAGCCCACTGCTCCGGGTGTGAACGGCAGTGCAACACCAACCGCAATGCAGTTGCTGCCAGCAGCACCGCTAGCGCTGCGGCAGACGTATCCCGGCACGTTGCCCTTAAGCAGCAGCTTGTCCGTGTTCCTCATGGGCATGGTCCAGTGAAGCATAACCTGGTTGCCCGTACGGCTGGCGGCCAGGTCTGTCACCGGGACAGGCAGTTTCAGCGAGGGTGGTTGCGGCGCTGCCGGTGTTCCGCAGCCGGCCAAAAGCAGCCCTGTGGCCAGCGCGGCTGTCAGGCCCGCGGCAGCCAGCCCGGTGGCATACGTCGCCGGTAGCGCGGCGCATTGCATTTTGTGTAAGGAAATCATTGCCCTTTCAGTCTAACGGAGCAGCGCGGAGGTGGCTACGAAAGATGCCGGCGAAAGCATCTCCGACGGGAGAGAAGTACAAAAGCGTAAAATTTATCTTGAATGCATGAACTTTCCATCGTGACCAGCATTGTGGAGACGGTAACCGAGACGCTGGCGGCCTTGCCGGATTCGTCCAGGGGAGCGCGGGTGCTCGAAGTCAGGCTGCGCGTGGGCGCCCTGGCCTCGGTAATTCCCGAATCGCTGGAGTTCTGCTGGGGCATTGTCAGCGAGGATACGCCGCTGGAAGGCTCCAGGCTGGTGGTCAACCTGCTGCCGGTGGTGGTGCACTGCGCGGCGTGCGGCCAGGATGCCGAACTGGAGGGCGTGCAAAGCTTCCGCTGCCCGCGTTGCGGCGAACCATGCAGCGATATGCGCCAGGGGCGAGAGCTGGAAATTGATTCCATTGAGATTGAAGACGGCGAGGGAAAGCAATGACATTACAGATTAAGGTGTCGCTATGACGACACGAATAGTCGAGCTGCGGCGGGGAATTCTCAAAAAGAACGACGAGCTTGCGGCGGGGCTCAGGGCCAGCTACGCGGCTGCCGGCGTGCTGGTGCTCAACCTGGTCTCCAGCCCCGGCACGGGCAAGACCGCCTTCCTGGAGCGAACGCTGAAAGAATTGAAAGCGCGAGGTTTACGGGTGGCTGCGCTGGTTGGCGACCTGGAAACCGACAACGACGCCCGCCGCCTCGCCTCCAGCGGCGCGCCGGTCCGCCAGATCAATACCCACGGCATCTGCCACCTCGACGCGGAGATGATCGGCAAGCACCTCGACGGCTGGGAGGGCGTAACCCTGAGCGGGTTGGATTACCTCTTCATCGAGAATGTCGGCAATCTCGTCTGCCCATCGAGCTACGACCTGGGCGAGAAGATTCGCGTGGCCCTGCTCAGCGTGACCGAGGGCGAGGACAAGCCGCTGAAGTACCCCACGCTTTTCAACTCCGCTGACGCCGCCGTGATTACCAAGATGGACATCGCCGAGCCTTGCGGCTTCGACCGCGAGACAGCACTCAGGAACATCAATGAGATACGGCCGGGGATTCGAATCTTTGAGACTTCCGCCAAAACCGGCGCGGGGATGGAAGAGTGGCTGGCGTACTTGGCGGAGGAGCGGGCTAGGCGGAGCTAATCGCAGATTTTAAGTGATTTAAATCACCCCAAACGCGCCCCAAACCCGGCATAATAGAGAGACCATGTGTCTAGCGATTCCGGGAAAAGTCGAGGAAATCATCACCGAGGGCGATCTCCGCATTGGGCGGGTGAACTTTGGCGGCATCGTCAAGCGCGTCTGCCTGGATTACGTTCCAGAGGTCCAGGTGGGCGACTATACCATTGTCCACGTTGGCTTTGCGCTCTCCAAGATCGACGAGGAGACGGCGCTACAAACGCTAGAGGATTTCCGCGCGATGGGCATGCTGGACCAGGAGCTGGCTAGCGAGGAAGAGGCCTTTGCGCGGGCGGCCTCCGCGCCGCAGAGTTCGTGCCCGGATGGGAGCTGCGAAAAGACAGCAAGTTAGCAGCGATACCACCCCACGGATGAAGACCTGTTCGTGGAGATCCAGGAGCAGCGTTAGCTGATTAGCGGCGGTTTCCATTCGATCATGTTTGACCGCACAAATTTAGCACGAGGTTTATCGATGAAAAAGTTCTTGTGTCTCAGCGCGGCTCTCTTGTTAGCCTTTACGGCCGCAACTTCATTCGCGGCTGATTTGACCGGCGCATGGACAGGAGATTTTGCAATTGCAAATGGAAACAGCATTCATCTTTCGCTTACATTGAAGCAGGACGGCGCCAAGCTGAGCGGCACGATAAGCAGTGCGCAAATTGGCCAGATGGAGATTTCAGACGGCAAGGTGGATGGCGACAAAGTGTCATTCAACGTGATGTACAACGGCATGGAAATCAAGAGCGAAGGCGTGATCAGCGGAGACACCATCAAGCTGACCTCCAGTAATGATCAAGGGGGCTTTGCCGGTGGCGGTGCGACTCTGACCCGCTCTAAAACACCTGACTCACCCGAGGCGCAGCCTGCGAGTCCGAATGGAAGCCACTCCGCCCAATGAAGTACCTGACCGAGTTCCGCAACGGCGAGATTGCGCAGCGCATGGCGCGGGAGATTCACTCTGTCACGACGCGCCCATGGAAGATCATGGAGGTATGCGGCGGGCAGACACACTCCATCATCAAAAACGGCATCGACCAGATGCTCCCTGCCGGCATCGAGATGATTCACGGCCCCGGCTGCCCGGTCTGTGTGACACCGCTTGAACTGATTGACAAGGCGCTGGCCATCGCTGCACAGCCGGGAGTGATCTTCTGCTCCTTTGGCGACATGCTGCGCGTTCCCGGCACCGAGGGCGATTTGTTTCAAGTGAAGGGCGCGGGCGGCGACGTGCGCGTCGTCTACTCGCCGCTGGATGCCGTCGAGCTGGCCGTCAAAAATCCCGACAAGCAAGTGGTTTTCTTTGGCGTGGGCTTTGAGACCACGGCCCCGGCCAACGCCATGAGCGTGCACGTGGCCAAGCGGCGCGGGCTGAAGAATTTTTCACTGCTCGTCTCCCACGTCCTGGTGCCGCCGGCGATTGAAGCGATTCTGAGCGCACCCGGCCACAAGATTGACGGCTTTTTGCTGGCTGGCCACGTGTGCAGCGTGATGGGCTACTGGGAGTATCCGCCGCTGGCGGCCAAATATAAGGTGCCGATGGTGGTGACGGGCTTTGAGCCGTTGGATTTGCTGGATGGGATTCGGCGGACTGTGATTCAACTGGAGGCTGGCCGCTACGAGGTTGAAAACGCCTACGAGCGCATCGTCACCTTCGAAGGCAACAAAGCCGCGCAAAAGCTGCTGTCTGAAGTTTTTGAGGTCACCGACCGGGCGTGGCGCGGCATCGGCGTCATTCCACGCAGCGGCTGGCGGCTCAGCGAGCCTTACCGTGCCTTCGACGCCGAGCAGCGTTTCCAAATCTCCGGCATTCGCACACAGGAGTCGCCGCTCTGCCGCTCTGGCGACGTGTTGCGCGGAGCCATCAAGCCGGCTGAGTGCTCGGCCTTCGGCAAGCAATGCACGCCGCGTCATCCGCTGGGAGCGACCATGGTTTCGAGCGAAGGCGCCTGCGCGGCTTACTACAACTACGGACGGTTTCTCTCCGCCGAAGATCTGGCCAATGCAGGAAGCGGGCTGACGGGAGTAACGAATGGCTGAGAACGCGAAACCCGGTACTCCCGATTTCTCCAACTGGAGTTGTCCGCTGCCCCTTGTCGGCTATCCCACCATCGTGATGGGTCACGGCGGTGGAGGCAAGCTGGGCAATGAGCTGGTTGAGTATTTGTTTCTGCCCGCCTTCCGCAATCCGGAGCTGGAAAATCTTGGCGACGCGGCGGTGCTCGACCTGACTGGAGAGATGGGGGGCGTCGGCAAACTTGCCATGAGCACCGACTCGTATGTCGTGCAGCCGCTCTTCTTTCCCGGCGGCTCCATCGGCGAGCTGGCGGTCAACGGCACAGTGAACGATCTGGCTGTCTCCGGCGCGGAGCCGAAGTTTCTGAGCGCCAGCTTCATTCTGGAAGAGGGCTTTCCGCTGGCGCAGTTGGCGGCAATTGTCGATGCGATGGCGCGGGCAGCGGCTGCGGCGGGCGTCAAAATTGTTACCGGCGACACCAAGGTCGTGGAGCGAGGCCACGGCGACGGCTGCTACATCAACACGGCGGGGATCGGCCTGCTGCGGCCCGGAATCACTGTTGGCCCGCATCGCGCCCAACCCGGCGACGCGATTCTCGTTTCCGGAACCATCGGCGATCACGGCATGGCCATCATGAGCGTGCGCGAAGGGTTGGAGTTCGAGAGCCAGATTCGCTCCGATTGCGCCGCGCTGAACGGGATGATCGCCGAAGTGCTGGCAGTCGCCGGCGCATCGGTGCACACCATGCGCGACCCTACCCGCGGCGGCCTCGCCTCCACGCTCAACGAAATTGCCTCGGCCTCAGGAGTCGGCGTCGAGATCGACGAGCCCAGTCTGCCGGTGCGTCCTGAAGTGCAGTCGGCCTGCGAGTTGCTCGGCCTCGACCCGGTCTACGTCGCCAACGAAGGCAAGGCGGTTTTTTTCGTCGCGCCCCAGGCTGCCGAGCAAATTCTCGCAGTCTTGCGCGCTCATTCGCTGGGCAAGGACGCCGCCCGCATCGGCACAGTGACCGCCGAGCACAAGCGCATGTTGGTCGCCCGCACAGCCATGGGCGCAAACCGCGTCATCCCCATCCAGATCGGCGAGCAGTTGCCGCGCATTTGCTAAGAACAGAAATGCAATGTCACCATCCCCCAGCACTCACCGCGGCTGAATGTGTACCCAATTGCACAGCGCCTTTAGTTGCCGAGTGAAAGACTCCAGATGCAGGAAAGGAGATGTTAGATGGGAATGATCATTCTGGTTATTGTTCTGCTGCTGATTTTCGGCGGTGGCGGAGGATACTACGGCTACAACCGGTGGGGTTATG
>CABDYB010000289.1_pt1 | contig 14568 bp, 11 predicted proteins | sample 3131861 | NCBI WGS metagenome assembly CABDYB01 (sample SAMEA5534336, study PRJEB31848) | metagenome | biome: tundra; feature: field; material: soil | place: USA | collected 2013-05 | depth 0.15 m | reverse complement strand
GGAGGGGAAGAATTACGTTTCGTTCGCGCTGGCGCTGCTGTGTGCTGCGTTGTGCATCGAGAAGTCATCATCAAGCGCGTCGGGGCGCACCTGATCGTAGGGCAGACCGCAGATGATTCCCGGATCGGCACCAGTAACGCAGTGTACCAGTAACGCAGTTGCGGTATCCAATAAACTCAGGTATAAGTCGATGGTGGTGGAGTCAAGCGCATAGGCGCTCGCATCGAGATCCAGTACTGAGGGATCTTGAGCGTAAAGCGCCCTGGCATGGACGGTCAGCCGCATGGCCAGTGCATGGTAGATGTGCCAATCGCGCTGATTCGACATTAAAGAAGCTTGCTAAGGGATACGTTTTGCGGGGGCAAGGTCAGTTATGGTATATATATTCAACAGCTTGGATGCCAAAATGGAAATCGAGGCCAAACAGTCTCCCAATCGATTCTCCCCTGCTTAGACTTATGAAACCGATTTCACTTATTTGAAGAGCCCTATGACTGAGATTAAGCTTAACCTGCTCGCGCTGTATTCGGGTCATATGGAGTCATCTCTCGTTCGTTTGTTTTGTTCCCATCGGCGTTTCATTCTGGTCGCGCTTTGTTTTCTCGCGCCACCGGTTTCGGGGGCCCAGGCACCACCGGCTTCAACCCAAACGCCTTCATCGAGCGAGCTTTTCTATGAGGGTTATGCTTCCTACGGTTGCTTCAAGTTTGCCGGAGGCGAGACCCGCGCCTTGATCTTCTACGGAGGCGTCGAGTACGACCGGTACGCCCATGGACCCCACCAAAATAAACTGGAACACTATTTTCTGTCTGCCCCTTATCTATCTGCCCCTGCCAGGCTTGCGCACGCTCGGGGGGACTATTCCTTGGAGTTTCTGCCCGTGGTCATTCTGCGGGAACCCACCGTGACCGACGAGTGGGGAGATCCCCTGTCTCCTTTCCAAAAGAGCGTGCCTGGGATGGCGATTTCGCCCCTGGGCTTTCGCTGGATGTGGCGCGACGGCAAGGCCTTTAAGCCGGTCTGGTCTCTCCATTTGGGTATGGTCGGCTTTACCCAGAAGGCTCTGTCGACGACAGCCACTTATGAGAACTTTACTATCAGCAGCGGGGAAGGCTTTCAAGCCAAACTCACCCCGCGAACCGATATGCGCGTGGAATTCGAGTTCCACCACTTTTCAAATGCGAATGTGAACGGAAGCAATCCTGGCCTCGACACGTTAGGCATTAATTTCGGGATCGTTTACCATCTGCCGGCTTCCAGTAAATGGTAAAGCGGGATCAGGAAAACGAGGAAGAGATCGCGATATAGGTGATTTCCAAGCGGGTTCTGCATCTATATTGATGAGAGACACTGGGACTCTCTACTGCGATGGAGAGAGACTGCCCACAAGCGTGAGATCAATATCAATGTCGCCCGTGTCCGGAACATAAGACGCTACCATTCGACCGCTTCCCTTCCTATCTCGGGTCCGCAGGACACCTCGGAATACCTGTTATCCGGGGTGATCTGAGCCACCAATTCCGCCAAGGTAGGCACATCACCAACCCGATGCAGCTGCACAACCCCACCAGCGCCTACGGCAATCTCCAGTGGATCTCCAACTTGAAAATGGGCATCTTCCGCCACGAGTTTCGGAATCCTGACCGCCAGACTGTTACCCCACTTCAACACTTTTGCCTGCTTACCCCAGATTCAAGGTCTTCAGCAGGCTGCGCGGCTCGCGCTGAATCTTCTCTTGCAGAAGCGTCAGTGCATAAATCAGTTGCTCCGGTCGCGGCGGGCACCCCGGTACATACACATCCACGGGAACCACCTGGTTGACCCCCTGCACCACCGCATAATTGTTGAAAACCCCGCCCGAGGTGGCACAGGCGCCCATCGAAATCACCCACTTCGGCTCCGGCATCTGGTCGTAGAGACGGCGCAGCACCGGGACCATCTTCTGCGAAACCCGCCCGGCCACGATCATCACGTCCGACTGACGCGGAGAGGGTCGGAAGACCTCGGCCCCGAAGCGTGCAATGTCGTAGCGCGAGGCCCCCGTTGACATCATCTCAATGGCGCAGCAGGCCAGCCCAAAGGTCATCGGCCAAAGCGAGTTCTTCCGGATCCAGTTCACCGCATAATCCATTGAAGTCAGCAGGATGCCCTCCGGCACTTCATAGCCGTAGCTCGCTTCCTTCACCTTGGTGCGGTTTGCCGCGCTGCTCTCCATCGCACCAAATAGATACCGATCCCGCTCCACCATCGCCGCCATAGGATTAATATACCCTCTTCTGCCCCCATGCAGGACTGTCCCACCAGCTCCCACCCGCGGCCTTTCCTATCTTCCTTTTTTCCGGCACAGCCGCAGATCTTCATGGGTTCCTTATTCCTACAGCCTTATATTTCTCTTTCAGGCTCTCGCTGGAGTTGTGCCTATTTTGCGTTTGCAGGAGGTCTTGTGCCACCTGCGACTGTTCCAAAGGCTGTTGTCTACCGCATTGATTCTGGAAGTGGAAACCGTATGTCCCGTTGTGGAATCAAGCTGCTCTTTCTCTCCGCCCTGCTGGCAATCCCGGCCCTGGCCTTCGCTCAATCCGCCACCGCCCCAGCCACCCAGGCCCAGATCGCTGCCCTGCAACAGGCTGTCGACGCCAACAAGATCGCCGCTGCCAACGCCCAGTCCGCCGCCGACAACGCCTGGATGCTGGTCTCGGCTGCCTTGGTTCTGCTCATGACCGGACCCGGACTGGCCCTCTTCTACGGCGGCCTGGTCCGCAAAAAGAACATCCTCGCCACCATGATGCAGAGCTTCGCCATGATGGGGCTGGTCACCATCCTCTGGGCCGTTGTCGGCTACTCGCTGGCCTTCGGTCACGGCAACTGGTTCATCGGCGGATTCCAGCACCTCTTCCTGCGCGGCGTCTCGCTCACCCCCAACGCCGACTACGCCGCCACCATTCCCGAGCAGACCTTCATGATCTACCAGCTCATGTTCGCCATCATCACCCCGGCGCTCATCACCGGCGCCTTTGCCGAACGCATGAAGTTCAGCGCCATGGCCATCTTTCTCTCCCTCTGGTCGCTCGTCGTCTACTGCCCCATGGCCCACATGGTCTGGGGCTCTGACGGACTCCTCAGTCTCAACAACGCCCACGCCCCGCTTCCCTCGCTGGACTTTGCCGGAGGCACCGTCGTCCACATCACCAGCGGCGTCTCCGCGCTCGTCTGCTGCCTCTACCTGGGCAAGCGCATCGGCTACCCCCACACCAAAATGCAGCCCCACTCCATGGTGCTCAGCTTCATCGGCGCCTGCATGTTATGGGTAGGCTGGTTCGGCTTCAACGCCGGCAGCGCCCTCAACGCCGGACCCCTGGCCACCAGCGCCTTCATTAACACCCACTTTGCCGCTGCCGCCGCCGCCGTCGGCTGGTCCATCGCTGAGTGGATTCACAACGGCAAGCCCACCGCCCTGGGCGCCATCTCCGGCGCGGTTGCCGGACTGGTCGCCATCACCCCGGCCTCCGGCTTTGTCCAGCCCTTTGCCGCCCTGGCCATCGGCCTCGCAGCCGGGCTGGTCTGCTTCTTCATGGTCTTTATGGTCAAAAAATTCTTTGGCTACGACGACTCCCTCGACGCCTTTGGTGTCCATGGAGCCGGCGGAACCCTGGGCGCGCTGCTCACAGGACTCTTTGCCACTAGCGCCATCAACGCCGCCTTCGGCAAAAACGCCGCCGGCAGCCCTCTCCCCACCGGAGCCATGGACGGACACTGGGGACAGTTGCTCAACCAGGCCGCCGGTGTCGGCTTTGCCTGGTGCATCTCCATCGTGGGAACGCTGTTGTTGCTCTTGCTCGTCGATAAGCTCGTCGGTCTGCGCGTTACGCCGGAAGACGAATCCAGGGGCCTCGACCTCTCCCAGCACGATGAAGAAGGCTACGACCTCAACTCCTAAGAAAAGATTCACCGGGAGTGGACCAACAAGCCCTCCCGCCTGTTACGCTGTCAATCGAGGAACCTGCATATGGTCAAGATAGAAGCTATTCTTCAGCCATCAAAGCTGGATGCGGTCAAAGAAGCCCTGCTCGAGGCAGGCATCGAAGGCATGACCATCCTGGAAGCTCGCGGACATGGCCGCCAGAAGGGCCACACCGAGTTCTATCGCGGCAATGAATACACCGTCGATCTGCTGCCCAAAATCAAGATCGAGATGATCGTCAACGACGAGTTAAAAGACAAGGCCGTCAATGCCATCCTCGCCACGGCCCGCACCGGCCGCATCGGTGACGGCAAAATCTTCATCAGCCGCATCGACGAAGCCATCCGCATCCGCAACGACGAACGCGGCGAAACCGCCCTCTGAGGAGCTTTCGCAGAGCGGAGATCGCCGCCGCAATAACTCTCCTTGCCCCATCCATTCGCGTTCTTTGCGAATGGGTGGGATACCACGAACGCCCCGTGCCCCATCCTTGCGAGTTCTTTGCGAATGGGTGGGAATCATCGAATCCCGTGGCGCGCAAGCGCCGTCTGCCGCACCGCAGGTGCCGCGCAAGCGCCGTATGCCTGGACGGCTAGTCCCTCCGCTTCACCCTTAAATTATTCAGCGCATACTCAATGAACCGCGGCTCGAAATGCGGCACCTGTCCCATGAACCGGCAGGTCGCCACCACCTGGTCCACAATGAACTTCGGCTGGAATGCCGCCAGCTCACCCCCCTTTTCCTGCTTTAGCCTCTGCACTATCGCGTTGAAAACATCGCCGGCGAGCGTCATTCCCTGCCGCGCACACTCTTTTTCAAAAATCCGCTGGTAATTTTCCACGCTCGGCGCTCCCACCTCGATCTTGTAGGGCAGCCGGCGCAAGAACGCGGGGTCCATCAGATCTTCCGGCTCCATATTGGTGGAAAAAATCACCAGTTCCTCAAAAGGAATGCAAATGCTTTTGCCGGTATGCAGTTTCAGGTAGTCCACGCGGTTCTCCAGCGGCACAATCCAGCGATTCAGCAGGTTGGTGGGGCTCACCAGTTGCCGGCCAAAGTCGTCAATGACAAAACACCCGCCCAACGCCTTCAGGTGCAGCGGCGCTTCATAGAAGTGGCCTGTCGTGTCGTAGCGCAGGTCGAGCATCTCCAGCGTCAGTTCGCCTCCGGTAGCCACGAACGGCCTGCGGCAGGGAACCCAGCGCGCGTCATATTCCTCCGCCCGCACAAACGAGATTTCGCTTTCGTCGTTCAACTCCGTGGGGCTCACCGCGGCATGAATGCTGGGATCATGAAAGCGGATGATCTGTCCCTCCACAATGATCGCGTACGGCACGTAGATCACGTCGTTGAAGACACTGCCCAACGCATGAGCGAACGAGGTCTTGCCGTTGCCCGGAGGCCCATAGAGCAGCATCGCCCGGCCCGAATTCAACGCCGGCCCGCATTGTTCAACAAGGCTCGCATCAAACGTCATCTCGCCCAGCGCCGCGCTGATGCGCTCGAAGGTCACCCGTTCGTTGGTCAGCTTCTGCACGCTCACCTGATAGGTAAACTCCTCCAGCGTCACCGGGGCGGGTCCCGCATAGCGCAATTGCTCCAGGGAGTCAATCGCCCACCGCTTGCCCTCATCGGTAAACGTGTAGCCCATGTCGATCGGATTTTCGGCGGCGCGCATCCCCAGCGTGCGCAGCAGCTTCCGGTCCACGCCCATCGTCACCAGCTCAGCCACAATATGGTATGGCAGCCGTATCGCGTCGATGAACTGGCGGCAGCTCTCCAGCCGCCCTGTATAAATCAGCCTCAACAGCAGGCTCAGCAAATCAATCTCGTCAATCCCCGTGGCCGCCAAATCTTTCGGCTCCGCCGGAATCCGCTTCAAAAATCCATCCAGCGCCTGCTTCTCAATCACTCCCATCGCCACCAGGTTGTCGCCCAGTCGTCCCCCATTGCCGGCCTGACGCCTCAGCGCCTCGGCCACATCCTCTTCCCGGACCAGGTTCGCCCGTATCAGCAAATCTCCCAATCGCATGCGTGCGCCGATAATCCCCTCCTCAACCTAAACGCCGTACTCAACCAGTCCCACAATCTCTCCGTGCCCCATCCATTCGCGTTCTTTGCGAATGGGTGGGATACCACGAACTCTCCATGCCACAATCTCGCCGTGCCCCATCCTTTCGCTTTTTTTCTGGCGAAAGGGTGAGAAACCTCAAACTTCATGGCGCGCAAGCGCCGCCCGCCTGGACGGCCAGTCCCCCCACCGCAGGTGGTCACTATCGTTCCTATCGTCCCTTTCCTCCCTTTCAATCACTCCCTCCACTCCCATAAGTAAACTCTAGCCCCCTCTCGCCCTCTCCACATCCCCAGGAGTACTCTTGAACTGGTCAGACCTCTTCACCAGGAGCAAACTATGTCCCGCCGCCTCATCCTCGCCGTCCTCCCCCTCTGCCTCGCGCCCTTTCTCGCCTCTCAAGACACGCGCACCGTCACCGAGCCTGTCCTGCCGCCAGTCTGTTTCACACTCGACGCCCAGCTCCACAGCATCCCCAAACTCGCTCCCGCCGCCGGACGCACCCTCGCCGAAGCCGACGAGTCCAAACTCGACACCGCCCGCATCCAGCACGCCATGGATCAATGCCGCAAAGGCCAGGGCGTTCTCCTGCGCCCGCACGCCTCCGCCGACGCCTTCCTCACCGGCCCGCTCGAACTGCGCTCCGGCGTCGCCCTCATCGTCGACAAGGGCGCAACCCTCTTCGCCTCGCGCGATCCCTCGCTCTACGCCACATCCCCCGGCAGTTGCGGCCTCGTCAATGAAAGCGGTCATGGATGCAAGCCCCTCATTTCCGCCGACCACGTCTCCGGCGCTAGCATCATGGGCGACGGCGTCATCGACGCTCGCGGCGGTGAAAAGCTCCTCGGCAAATCCGTCTCCCCGTGGGATCTCGCCGAGCAGGCCCGAGCCGGCGGCCGTCAGCAGGTCTCGCGCATCCTCGTCGCCGACTACGCTGACAACTTCACCCTCTATCGCATCACCCTCCGCAACTCGCCCAACTTCCACGTCTCTTACAATCACGGCAATGGCTTCACCGTCTGGGCTCTCAAAATCGACACGCCCCAGCGCCTTGCCCGCAACACCGACGGCGTCGATCCCGGCAACGGCTCGCGCAACGTCACCATCACCCACAGCTTCATCCGCGCCGGTGACGACAACGTCGCCATCAAAGGCGGTCCCGGCGGCGCAACAAATATGACCATCAGTCACAATCACTTCTACTATGGCCACGGCATGTCCATCGGCAGCGAAACCGTCGGCGGCGTCAGCCAAATCCGCGTCTTTGACCTCTCGCTCGACGGCCCCGACAACGGCCTCCGCATCAAGTCCAACGGCTCGCGCGGCGGCCTCACCCACGACGTGCTCTACGACGACGTCTGCATTCGCAACTCCCCCAACCCCATCACCCTCGACACCGGCTACTCCGCCAACGGACCCCTCAAGGGCAACTCCCCGCCCACCATGGCCGGCATCACCCTGCACAACGTCCGCATCTCCGGCGGAGGCAAAATCTCCTTCAACGGCTACGACCAGCAGCATCGCATCGCAGCCACCCTCGACGCCGTCCAACTCACCGATCAAGCCGCCTACACCTACTCCCTCAATCACGCCGACCTCACACTCGGCCCCGGCCCCGTCAACCTCCAACTCCCCACCGGCGCCGACTCCACCATCCAGAAAATTCCGCCTCAAGGAATCCCGTCTCAAGGAGCTTTGCCTCAGGGAATTTCGTCTCAAGGAGTTTTGTCTCAGGGAATCCCGCCCAGCGCAGTCCCAGCCTCCTGCGCCGACAAATTCGTAGACTTCCCCGCTCAATAGCTCTTCCTCCCGTAGGGAGGAAAGGATAATAGCCCAGGACAAGCGAAGAGCAGTCCTGGGTAAGCCTACGCAATACAATCACCAGCCCCGTAGGGGCGGCACGAATCTTCGTCATTGGGGTGGCTGTTCCCTGCAACTCGACCAGGTCTAGACCAGGTTTTTTCGCCTTTTTACCCCTCCAAAACAGCCTTTTTCTACCTGTTCCTTACATGTTTTCATGTCCTTATATGCGCACGTTCCATGCTTAGAAAAGCCCAAAAAGTGTACTTCCAGCTTCACTTTCTACCTCGTGCCACGCCTTTTTCGACCGAAACCCCTCGCTCTCCACGCCGAAGGCAGTTGGCCCCACCGCAGGTGGTTTTGAGCCTGCCCAACCCCGCCCGTCCATCCCGCATCCCGTAATCCGGCACTTAAATTCCCCCTTCACCGCCAACTTCGCTTATGCTGTTAAGAATCCTTCTTGCGAAGGCAAGCCACACAACCTTATGAATCCAGTCGCTTTGGCGGTTGACGATCTTCGGGAGCAGTATATGCGGGAGATGGCGCTTGTCCGCCTGATTTTCGACCGCTCCGGGGACGGCGCTGCCGCCATTCGACGACGTACCTCCGTGGTGGACCGCATTCTCATTGAAATGTGGCGCCGTGCCTTCGCCGGCCAGCCGCCCGTCAACGCCGCCCTGCTCGCCTTGGGCGGTTACGGCCGCAAGGACCTCTTCCCCTGCTCCGACATCGACGTGCTATTCGTCTTTGCCGACGAAAAAGCCGAGACGCACTGCAAAGAAGCCGTCCGCGCTATCATCCAGGGAATCTGGGAGTTAGGCCTGCGCGCCAGCCCCAGCTACCGCACCCTCAAGGAAGCTGGCCGCTTCGACCCTGTCAACCTCGAATTCACCTTGGCCACCCTTGACCGCCGCTTTCTGGCCGGCCATTTTCCTCTTTATCAGCAACTCCACCAGACCGTCTTGCCCGACCTGTTTCTGGGAGAGTGGAACGCCATCACCCAGAAGCTTGGCGAGATCGCCCGCGCCCGCCACGCCAAATTCGGCAACACCATCTTCCATCTCGAGCCCAACCTCAAAGACTGTCCCGGCGGACTGCGCGACTACAGCCTTGCCGTCTGGTTCGCCATGCTCTTCCACCTCAAGGAAACCAAGGAGTGGCCCCGCCAGCTCGGAAGTGTCTTCCAAAGCGCACGCGGCGACGCCGAGGCCGCCTTCGACTTCCTCGCCTCCGTCCGCTGTTTTCTCCATTTCCGCCACGGCCGCGACGATAACACCCTTGACTGGCAGTCGCAGGACGAAGCCGCCGCCAACTCCATCGGCCTGGAGACGCGCGGCACCGCCGACCCCGCCTACTGGATGCGCACTTACTATCGCCATGCCCGCGTCATCTATCGCCGCGCGGCTCTGTTGATGGAGAACGTGCCCGCCCCAGTCAGCTTTTACCGCCAGTTCCGCCGCCGCCACACTCCCATCCCCGGCACAGACTTTTTTCTCGACCAGGGCCGCATCGACATCGCTCCCGGAGCGCGGTTCAACGACACCGGAGCCATTCTGCGCATCTTCGCCCTCATGGCCACGAACGGCTACGCGCTTTCGCAAACCGCCGAAGACCGCATCACCGACGCTCTGGCCGCGCTTGCCATTCACATCCCTGAAGGCCCTTATCTCTGGAACGCCCTACGCGCAGTCCTCCTTGGGCCGCACGCCGCTCATGCTCTCCGCACCATGCACGCTCTCGGCGTTCTGGAGATGCTCATCCCCGAGTTTCACGGCATCGACGCCCTGGTGATCCGCGACAGCTATCACCGCTACACCGTCGACGAGCACACCTTCCTTGTCATCGACAATGTCCACGCGCTCCGCCAACCTGCCCTCGAATACGAACAGCGACTCGCCAAGCTGTTGCCTGAGATTGACCGCCTCGACCTCTTCCTGCTCGCTCTCCTGCTCCACGACATCGGCAAGGCACGCCGAACCGGCGATCACATCACCTCCAGCATCGAACTGGCCGACGCCTTTCTCGCTCGGCTGGATTTCGACGCCGAAGAAAAAGAAGCCGTTCTCCAGCTCATTCGCCTCCATATCGAAATGTCAAACGCCATGCGCCGTGACATCTTCGACATGGAAAACGTCCGCTCCTTCGCCGATAAGCTCGGCAGCCCGCAGATGCTCAAGATGCTCACCCTGCTGACCTTCGCCGACATCAAGGCCGTCAGTCCCGATGCCCTCACGCCCTGGAAGGCGGAGAATCTCTGGCAACTTTATATCTCCACCGCCAACTGCATGGATCGCTCGGTCGACGAGGTTCGCTATCACGCCGGCCTCGACCCTAACCTGCTCAATCGCATCCACGCCATGGTTCCCGCCGCACAGTACGGCGAACTCCAACTGTTTCTCGAAGGCCTGCCGCGGCGCTACCTGCAAACCCGTCTGCCCGAGCAGGTCCGCGACCATTTCCAGTTAGCCGCCAGACTCGGCATCGATCCTGTCCAGCTCGACCTCCGCCCTCACCGCCAGCTCTTCGACCTCACCGTCATCACCCGCGACCGCGCGCGCCTCTTTGCCGACGTGGCCGGAGCACTCGCCGCCTGGGGCATGAACATCGTCAAGGCCGGCGCCTTCTCCAACGACGCCGGCGTCATCGTCGACAGCTTCCACTTCACCGACGTCTTCCGCACCATCGAGCTCAACCCCGGCGAGCGCGAACGCTTCCTCGCCTATCTCCACGACGTGGTCGCGCGCAAGCTTGCCGTCGAGCCCATGCTGGAAGCCCGCCGCCACCTGAACCACCCCACCAACCTCAAAGTCGTGGTCCCCACTCGCTTGGAGTTCGACTCCGAATCCTCCACTCACTCCACTATCCTGCAAGTGGTAGCCCAAGACCTGCCCGGCCTCCTCCGCCAGATCGCCCTCACTCTCAGCACCCATCAGTGCAACATCAAGATTGCCCTCATCGACACCGAAGGCGAAACCGCCATCGACGTTTTCTACCTGACCAGCCAGGGCGCCAAGCTAACTCCCCAAGCCCAGCAGATCCTTTCCGCCGACCTCACCGCAGCCATCGCCTCCATGCGCAGCCCCTCGGCCTGAATTCCACTCTCCGCGACAACACCTTATCCCCATAAAGCAGAAGCCCCGCTTTCGGCGCATATTCATCGCGCATCAAGCGGGGCACCCCAGCCTGTCATAGGCTATGACTTGTCAATTAAGAATGAACTCCGCCCTTACGGCTCCGAGCGGAGCAGCATAGGGCGTTTTCTCAGGTCTTGTGCTCGATTCCCGTGTCCTGTGCGGGCTCTTCCGTCGAGTCGGGTCGGTCCGAGTGAACGGGAATTCCGCTGATAAGGCCCTGATAGTTTGTGAGGCGTTTGCCGAGAATCACCACGCCCTTGTCCGTGATCTCATACTCGCGAATATCCTTGGCATGATTTCCGCCCCGCATCTTGATCACCACCATGATCTTGCGAAGCTGGCCATCGATGGATACGTACCGCAGCCGGACGATGTCATCGGTGAGGAAAGAAATTGAGTAGGTGCTGAACGGGAATTCGGTGAAAGACTCATCCACTTCAACCGTGCTTAGAATCGTTACCCCGATTCCCGTCAAAGCGAAGATCATGCGGTAGAGCGATTCACGAAAGTCAGCGCGGAAGCCGGGCGACAGAGCCATTTCAAAGCCCGCCAGGGAATCAATCACCAGGCGTTTGGCGCCGATCTTCTGCACTGCGTTGAGAATCGAGTGCATGGTTTCATCCACCGAGAGATCGAGGGGACGGAGATAGAGAATTTCGAGTTTCCCGTCTTTCTGCGGCGTTTCCAGATCCAAACCTAAAGTGGAGGCCCGCTCCGCATACGCCTGCGGGCGTTCTTCAAAGACCGCCACAATTCCCGGCTCCCCCTGGCGTATGCCTTCGGCAATGAATTGGGTTGCCAGCACCGATTTCCCCGTTCCCGAAGACCCTGCCACGAGGACGCTATCGCCTTCGCGAACGCCCCCACCCAGCATCTTGTCCAACTCCGGAATACCGAAGCAAAGGCGCCTATGGCTGGGCGGATCTTTCAGGTGTCCGGTCAACCCAAACGTCCGCGAAAAGGCTTGCACTCCAGCGTCGGTGATGCGGAAGGTGTGCAGCCCCGGCACGGAGTCCTGACCGCGCAGTTTTATAATCTGCAACTTCCGTACAATTGAATTTCGCTCCGGCGTTTGGCGCAGCCAGAACAGCCCATCGGCGACGGTAAATACGGGATTGTCGCGTAACTCGTCCTCCGCATATTCGCCGATCAGGAAAGTCGTAGCTTGCCAACTGGCCAGAAACAGGGCCAACCGTTGAATGAATGATTGCAGTTCCATGTCGCTTTCCGGCTTCCGAACCATAGTGCGGAAGGAGTCCACAACCACGACGGCGGGGTTGGCTTTTTCAACTTCTCTGGTAATCTCCTCCAAAACCGCGCCCAAATCGTTCTCCAGGACAACCTGGCTCAGGTTGATAAAGCGGATGGAACCGGATAGCTTGGCCGGATCGAAGAATGTGTACTGTTGCTGGTAGCGCAGCATTTTTATGGAGGATTCGCCGAGGACGGTGAAATAGAGAGCAGGACGCTCCGGGGTTGCATTGGCAAAGACGAACTGGTGCGCCAGCGTCGTCTTCCCGCTGCCGGGAGCGCCGGCAATGATGTTGAACGAGAATTCGGGGAGACCGCCGCCGACAATTTCGTCGAGGCCCGGAACTCCGGTCGGTAGTTTGTTGATCTTCACTTTATCTTCTGTGGTCATGCTCTTCTCCCGTTCCCCGAATTGCGATCATCGAAGGTTGCATCCGGCCACGCATTGCGTAGCAGGCTTAACGTTAAAGCTTCCCCAAGGAAGGTACGAAGCAGTCCGAGTAGGCGGGCGATGAGAATGATTCCTCCCTCGCCAGCCGGATACACAACAGCCCGATCCTTATCAGTGTCGATTTGTGGCTCAATCTCGCTCAGGCCCTGTAAAGATCCATCCGCGGCAACCCGCGCCACGCTAAGACTGGGAGCTTCCGGCCTGGCCAGCGTCAACGCACGAGAGGCGAGCGATTGAAAGCCGGCAGCTCCGGCAAATTCACCAAGACTCTGGCGCAGCTTCTCATAGACGCGAAGGGCCGGGTACTCCATTGGCTCGGAGGTCTTGCCCGCATCGGCTTCATAAGTAAGAAGGCGATGTGCTAAATCTCGCATTTCGGGTGCAGCCGTCATGTTCTTCCCTGCATTGTTCAAGGCAGCAGATTCCGATTGCCGTTATGCGCTTCGTAAGAGGATCAGGGCGGCAATTCTGTTCTTTCTTGAAGCGCCCTCGCGGTTGGGGAGAGCCGCGTTGGATGGTGCGCTGGTGGAACTCAATTCATGTAGAGATTCGTTTGCAGGTTAGGCGCCTCTTCTTGCGGGCCGCCAGCCTTGCTACGGATGAGTGTGAAAATGTCCAGAACCGTCGCAATACTGCGAATGTTTGCCGCAACACTCACCAGTCCATCTTCCATGCCTGAATGTTTGCTCGCCAGGGTTTCAATATGCTCGCTCACGCTCCTCAGCCGGTCAATTTCTCGCAGAAGATCCTCGAAAGCCGCAGTCATTACCGGTCCATCGGCCGCCGAGTCTATTGTGTCTGCGGGGTTCGTGGCCGACTCTGTCCTGACCTCAACCTGAAGGCGTAAATCTTCTATCAAACGCAGCGTTGTTGCCTCGCCAAGGAAGGTAAGAAACAGCCCGAGTAGCTGCGCAATCAGAACGACTCCAGCCTCGCCGTCCTCATCCGTAGCCGTTTGGGATTCAACTTCGCCAAGACCGCGCAAGCCCCCATTCGCAGTTACCTGCACCGCGCCGAGCCGGGGAGATTCCGATTTGGCAAGAGCCAAGGCACGAGAAGCAAGCGTCTGAAAACCGTCAACTCCCACGGTTGCGCCGAGTTGCCGGCGCAGCCTCTCATAGACACGCACAGTTGCAGGTTGGGTTTGCAGGGAAGCTTTACTTACATCGGACTCGCAAGCAACCAGGCTGCGGGCCAAATCACGCGTCTTTTTTCGTTGAGTCATCGCTTCTGTTCCTTTGCATGATTCGCCCATCGCCTTAAGCGGGAGGAATCTATCGGAATAATACTCTCAGGTCGATTGCTCTGGTAGCGAGATTCCCGGCACACTTCATTAGACTCCATTTGGCGTCACGCATTCCAAAGTATTTGAATACTTCTGGAAGGGTGAGCAATATTGAACACAGAATTGGCGGGTGGCCCACATCTCAATCTTCCACCAGGATTGGGTGCCCAGATCTCGACTTTGAGACCTGGGAAATCACGTTGGGCAACTCGCTCTCAAGCTCCGCCCTTACGGCTCCACGTGCAGCGGCTTCTCCTTCGCCGTCGGCATGGGCTGCTTCAGAATCTTCGCCACCGTCGGCGCAATCTGCCGCATATCCACCACCCCCAGATTGCGATGGTGCGCGATGCCAGCCCCCACGGCAAAGAACGACGCGCGCATCTCCGGGTACTCCGGCGAGAACCCGTGCGAGCCCCTCGCCGTCGGAATCACCGTGACCATCTCGCCGCTGGTAGCCGTGCCCACATAATAGCCGGGCTTCAGCACCACTAGAAAGGCCGCATCCGGAAAGGCTCCGCGCTTCTTCATCGCATCGCGATCCAGAACCTGCGCTATGCCGCTCTCCGGATCAGCCGCCAGCTTGTCCAGCATCGCCTTCACCTGCTGCTCGGTCTC
>CABDYB010000288.1_pt1 | contig 14568 bp, 10 predicted proteins | sample 3131861 | NCBI WGS metagenome assembly CABDYB01 (sample SAMEA5534336, study PRJEB31848) | metagenome | biome: tundra; feature: field; material: soil | place: USA | collected 2013-05 | depth 0.15 m | reverse complement strand
GAAGACCACCAGGGTGATGATCTCCTGCATCACCTTGAGCTGGACGGGCGTGAAGCGTGCGGCGCCGATGCGGTTGGCCGGCACCTGCAGCAGGTACTCGAAGAAGGCGATGCCCCAACTGATCAGGATCACCTTCCAGAGCGCCTCCTGGCGGAACTTCAGGTGGCCGTACCAAGCGAAGGTCATGAAGATGTTGGAGAAGATGAGCAGAACGATGGTCCACATAGTTAGATTGTATGCAGGCGGCGCGAGCAGAGGCGCAAATCCGGGTTGTCTTTGGGCGGGAGCACGATGACGGTGATGAACGAAAATCTCGAACGGCTGGAAGCGGCGATTGGGGAAGCTTGCCGGCGGGCGGGGCGCGGGCGCGGCGAGGTGGAGCTGATGGCCGTGACGAAGACGTATCCGGCGGCGACGGTGGCCGAGGCTGCAAGGCTGGGGCTGAGGCTCTTCGGAGAAAATCGCGTGCAGGAGTTTGCGGGCAAGGCAGCAGGGCTGGAACCGCTGCGCGGGCGTGCCGAAAGGCCGATTGGCGTTCACCTGATCGGGCATCTGCAATCGAACAAGGCGGCTCGGGCGGTGGAGTTATTTGACGGAATCGATTCATTGGATTCGCTGCGGCTGGCCGAAAGGCTGAATGAAGCGGCGGGCAAGCTCGGCAAGCGGCTGCCGGTGCTGATCGAGGTGAAGCTGAGCGCGGAGGAGAGCAAGGCGGGGCTTAAGCCTGACTCCTCCGAAGCCGCGGAGCTGCTGGAGCGGCTGCCGGATTTTGAGAATCTGCAAGTGCGCGGGCTGATGACGATTGCTCCGCTGAATGTGGCCGAGGCCGAGACGCGGGCCTGCTTTCGCGGATTGCGGGAGTGGAGAGATCGCTGGGCGGCGGCCTATCCGAGGATTTCGCTGGACGTGCTTTCGATGGGCATGAGCGAGGATTTTGCGCTGGCGATTGAAGAGGGCGCAACGCGCATCCGCGTGGGGACGGCGCTGTTCGGGGCGCGCATGGCAAACGGGGAGACGGCCTGATGCTGCGCTCGACCGTTGAGGGCGTGACCCTTGCCGTGCGCGCGCAACCCGGCGCAAAGAAGACGGCCATCACCGGGGTTTACGGCGAGGGTGCGGCGGCGCAACTGAAGATTGCCGTTCACGCTCCGCCGTTGGAAGGTCGAGCCAACCAAGCGCTGATTGCGTTTTTGGCCGAGACGCTGCGCGTGGCGAAGAATGCCGTGGAACTGAAGTCGGGCACGTTGTCGCGGAGCAAGGTCTTTTTGCTGCACGGGATCTCGCTGGAAAAAGTGGAAGCTGCAATTTCTGCGCGCAACCTGCTACACTCTCCCTCGTTATGATTCTTGCCTGTTTGCTCATCATCGTTGTGGCTTACCTGCTGGGGTCAGTTCCCAGCGGTTACGTGCTGGTGCGAATCTTTCGCCACGAGGATATTCGCCAAACCGGCAGCGGGAACATTGGAGCGACCAATGTTCTGCGCTCCGGCGGCAAGGGTCTGGCCGCGGCTACCTTTTTGATGGACATGCTCAAAGGCTGCGTCGCGGTGGGGCTGGGATGGCTGATCGGCCACCTGCTCGCGCCTGGTGCTGCGCCGGACAACATGCGGGGGCTGGCCGCGCTGGTTGCGGTTCTGGGACACATTTTTCCGGTGTGGCTGAGCTTCAAGGGCGGCAAGGGCGTGGCCACTGGCTTTGGAGTCTTTCTGGTGGCGGTGCCGTGGGCTGCGCTGGCGGCCATTTCGGTTTTCTTTGTGGTGCTGGCGCTGAGCCGCTACGTTTCGCTGGCGTCGATTCTGGGCGCGGCGAGCTTTCCGATCTTTGCCTGGTGGCTGGGGCATGGCGACCATTCTTCGTTTTTCATCGCTGTGCAGATCGCTGTTGCTCTGCTGCTGATCGCCAAGCACTACCAGAACATCCGCCGCCTGCTGGCCGGCACAGAATCCAAACTGGGAGCCAAAAAAACCGCATGAGCCGCATCGCAATTCTAGGTTCCGGAGCGTGGGGAACGGCCATCGCCCTGTCGCTGCACAGGCGTGGCGGGCACGAGCTCACGCTATGGGCGCACAGCGACGAGCTTGCGCGGCAGATTGTTGACGCTGGCGAAAATAAGCTTTTCTTGCCAGGATTTCCAATTCCCGAGGGGCTCAGCGTGACGGGCGACGACGCTGCCGTTGGCGAGGCGGAGATTGTTGTCTCCGTGATTCCCTCGGAGTTCTTACGCGCGACGATTACGCGGCTGCGCCCTCATCTGCACGCGGGACAGATTATTGTCAGCGCGACCAAGGGCGTGGAGGACCGCAGCCTGCTGCGCATGACCGAGGTGATTGCCGCTTGCCTCAAGGGAGCCGAACTCAAGCTGCCGATTGGCGCTTTCAGCGGGCCGAGCTTTGCGCTGGAAGTGGCTGAGGGGCAGCCCACCGCTATTACCGTGGCCTTTGAGGATGCGGCGATTGCGGCGCGCATCCAGGCGGAGCTGTCGTCGGAGACGCTGCGGCTCTACACTTCGACGGATGTGATTGGCGTGGAGATGGGCGGGGCGCTGAAGAACGTGATCGCCATTGCCGCCGGAGTTGCTTGCGGAGTGGGGCTGGGATACAACTCCGCCGCGGCTCTCATGACTCGCGGGATTGCGGAGATTACGCGTCTGGCCGAGGCCTGCGGCGGACGCCGCGAGACGCTGGCCGGGCTTTCGGGCGTGGGGGATTTAGTGCTGACCTGCACGGGCTCGCTCAGCCGCAACCGCACCGTGGGCCAGGAGTTGGGACGAGGCCGCAAACTTGCGGAGATTCTTGCCGGACTGGGCGGCAAAGTGGCGGAGGGCGTTCTGACTACCCGCGCGGCGCTGGGGCTGGCACGCAGACAAGGGATCGAAATGCCCATCACCGAGCAGATGGAACTGATTCTGGACGAAGGCAAGGACCCGCGCGAGGCGATCAAGGATTTAATGCTGCGGCCGGGCAGGGAAGAGCAGTAATGACCCCTGCAAAAGAAATGTCCTTGCGCCGTCCCTACGGGACTCCAGAATGAATCTGTGGAATTCGCTTTCCCCACGCTAAAGCGCGGGGCTAACAAACACTGCGCCTCCGGCGCGCTTATCGAGACATTATTTATGCGCCATCAATAGCAGTGCGGATCGGCTCCACGCGGCCAATCAAGCCGGTTGCCTACAAATGTTCAGTATTAGGGCCTGCTCACACTACCCAGGCGGATGGCGCTGCTTGTGAAAATCGGGCCAGACAAGGCGGAGGCTGAAGGCTTTGGTGGTTCCAAAGTCGAAGCCGACAACGATGTATGGCCCGATTTTCGCCGCAGCCCGAAGGGACGGGGTCAATTTTCCCCATCTCTTCGTCAATCGTCACTAGGATACGCCCGGTATCCGTCGCTCCTTACTCCTCGATCTGAGAAAAATTGGCTCCCGTCGCCGCCACCTGGGTAGTGTGAACAGGCCCTAGATTCAGCGCAGGAAATGACGGGATAGCAGCACCGCACAGTACGAGGCGAAGCTCAGCAGGACGATGCTGAGGATTGCGTTGGCGAGGCGGAAGAAGACAGCGCCGATATGGCGGGGAATGAAACGGACGAGGAATATCAGCGTGGTGAACCAGGCTATCAGGCCGGCGCCGGCCATCAGCGCTCCCCACCCTGGGGCACTGTTACCCAGGATTGAATAGGCAAAGGGGAGCCAACTGGATGTGACTCCAATCCAATAAAGCATGGTCAAGGGGTTGAAGATGGTCAAGGCGGCAGCTTTGGCGGCTTCACCGGCAAAGTGCGATGGGGCATGGCCTGCGCTCCAGCGTTTGCGAGCTTTCTTGTAAGTCCGGCGTGGATCCTTGAAGACAAGAAGCAGGAAGTAAATTCCCACCGGAAACAGAAGAGCTACTCCAAAGGCCGCCAGGACAGTTTGGAGTTTCTGGTTCGACAGGCTGTGCAGGAAGTATCGCCCCCCGAGGAGTGCCAGGGAAAAGAGAACCATATCGCTGAATACAGAGCCGATTCCGCAGGCAAGGGTGTGTCGCCAGCCGACGGCTATTCCGCGGCGGATGGCCATCATGTTGACAGGACCAATGGACGCGGCAGCCGCCAATCCCATCAAGAAGGCGGCCGAAAGCACGTGGATATAGGAAATGATCACCATGTGGCGTCAGTATGCAAGCATGATATTCCACAGCGGCGGTTCAGAAAATCTTGTAGCTGACGCCAACGCTGCCGCCGTAGGGCGAGAGCGTGCCGGACAACCAGTTGGGCCACTGCTGATATTCGAAGTCGATGGCCCGGAGGGTGATTCTTTTGGTCAGCTTGACGTCCACGCCGCCGCCGTAGGCGATGTCAGCAAAGCGGCCGTGCGCGAAGTTGTCTTCGAAATTCATTCTGCCAATGCCGGCGAGGACTTTGGCGTAGGGGGTGGCGCGCTTGAAGCGCAACCTTTCGAGGGGAAGCCGGGGTCCGATCAGGTAGTTGTCCTCACGGATGTTGAGGTAGGGATTGAAGCGCAGCCAGCGCGCCTCGGCTTCGATCTGAACCCAGCGCGTGAGCTTCACGTCCACATAGGCGCCATCGCCATAGAGGCGGTAGGGGCCGGTTTGAGCGACTCCTCCACCCTTGTAGTCAGGCTGAAAAACGGAGCCCAGGAGGCCGGCGTTGATGGTAAAACGCTGCGCGTAGGCGGAGGGAACCACTTGCGCACGCGCGGATAAGGAACCGGCGGCAAAGAGGATGAAGAACAAAGCAACGATCGAACGTTTCATGTGCATAGCGCAGGTCCAGTCAGTGAGAATCCGAGATCTGGCAAAAAGGCCTGGGGCGCAGGCGATTCTGCGCAGGGCTTACTGCACGATGATAGTCACCGTGGTGGAGTGCGACAGCGTACCGGAGGTCGCGGTTACGGTTAAAGGAAAGGTTTGCGGAGTAAAAGTGAGCTGGCATCCGTTCATTCCCACGGCGAGTGCGGCGCCGGCCAAAGCAAGCAAGGCTACCTTGCGGAAGCGATGAGCAGTCTTGCGCAGCCTGCCGGCCAGGGGCAGCAGGATCAGTCCCAAGGCGACAGGGAGCGAGCCTCTTCCGAAGGGTCCGCGAGATGGTTGCATTGCCGAATTGCCCGGTAAAAACACCTGAAGTATCACATTCGTAGTTGAAGAACTTGCCGCCACCACAGGCGGGGTGAAGAGCGATGTCATTCCTGGCGGAAGTCCGGTCAAGCTCATGTTCACCGCTGCCGGCAGGGTTGCGCCGCCTACCGGAGTAATGACCAACGAATAATCTGCCTGCCCTCCGAGGGAGACGTTCACCGTGCCGGGTCCACCCGACACAACGAGCGTAAAGTCCTGAATGATTTCTGAGAGAGCGAGACTGGTGGCCGCCGTATAGTTGGTGTCGCCGGAATAGACGGCGGAGATGGAGCGAATGCCGATTGCCGGGGCCGCCATGGAGAAGGTGGCGACACCAGCCGTGACGGTACCGGAGCCGAGCAAAGTTGTGCCATCGTAGAAAGCAACGGTGCCGGAGGGCGCGGCGGGCGCGCCGGCAGGAACAGTAAAGGCGGCGGTGTAGGTGACGGGGTTGGAGGTAAAGACAGGGTTGGCGGAGGACGTGAGCGTCACGAGAGGAGTTGAGGGGATGACGGTCAGGGTAACGGATGCCGTGTTGGTGGTGTAGTCGGTGGTATCGGTTGGCAAGAAGGTGGCCGTGAGCGTGTTCTGCCCGATGGGAAGCACCGTTCCCGCGGAGGGAGAGTAGCTGAAGCTGCCCTGTATCGGTGAAGTGGCGTCGAGTTGGGCTGCACCCAACGGGGTTCCGTAGAGGATGGAGGTGGGCGTTGCCCAGACGATGGCCGGCGGCTGCTGGAAGATGACGGTATCGGTTTGGACTACATTGTTAGAGAAATTGGGGCTGGAAGCGGTGGCGGTGATGGTTCCCTGAACGCTGCTTCCGGAGGTGTAGGCAGGGACGCTAACGGTGAGAGTGACCGAATCGCTGGCGCCGGCGGCGAGGCTGGTGGTACGTGTGCAGGTCAAGTTGCCCAACGTGCAAATCCAGCCGCCGGTTGCATCTGTCAAGGCGGTGGCGGTGAGCCCGGACGGCAGCGTGAGGGTGAGAACGACGGAGCTGTAGATTTCGACAGTTGAGCTGGTGTCGGTCACGTTCACCGCGACCTGATCGGCGCTGTCGCCTTGCTTGACGATCAAGGGGCTGGGGGTGAAAGCGATGGAGAGGGTGGGCACGACGACCGGCGTCACAAAGGTGGACAGGTCGTACGTACCAAATTCGAGCATCTCCATCTGCGCGGTTATGGATGTCGAAGTGGGGCACTCGGCGGGAAAATGAGCGCCGCCGCTGGAAGCACTGAAGACGTGATACTCGTTATACAAGACGCGCCCGCATTGGTTGGCCGCAGGCGCGCCGACTGGAGTGTTGAAGGTAAACTGCATGACCGGATTGCCGGCGGCGGTGTTATTGAGGGTCAGCCAGGTCTGCGTGGGCGGAATGACTCCATTGAAGTCGTGGCGGAGCGTATTGAGCGTAACCTGTCCGTATGAAGTCGAAGCTCCGACATTCTGCAGCCATTGTGCCAAAGTTGCCCCGTCGGTGAAGCTTGTGTTGACGGTAGCGACTCCGGGGTCGGGGGTGGGATCAGCCTGGTTGATTTTCCAATTTGCCACCGGCGGAAAGAGCGAATCGTAGGGCGGGGCGGGGTCGAGCCGGTCAAAGCTGTAATGGGTTGCGAAGACACGGCCGCCGGCGTTGGCGTAGTTCAGCAGGTTGGTAAGTTCGGTGGTGGATTGAACGTATGCGTTGCCCTGGCAGGGGAACATCACCATGTCGTAGCTGTCGAGGAGCGAGGAATCCGTGGGCGTTCCCATGAGCACGGTTTCCGATGGAGTGTTGGCATTGATGTTCGCTCCGGGCGAAAAGTCGCCTTTGTAAAGATGGATGCGCCCTCCGGTGGTGCCGTTGTCGTCGGTAAACTCCGAAGGGTCAATGCCCATACTAAGGAACACGCACTCCAGCGCGTCGACCGAACCCGTAGCGATAGCAATTTTGGGGATGTCTCCCTGCAAATGGGTTGACGGCATATGGAGAGAAAGCCCAGTGAGGGGAGTGGCAGCGACGGTCTCGCTGAACTGGCGGCGCCACTTGCCCGCCTGGATGACCAGGGTGTAGTTGGCGTTTTGCGGCACGTTGCCCAGGGTGAAGGTGCCGTCCGCCGCAGTAGTGGTGTAGCTGACCACGCCGAGGGGGGTAGATGTTGTGAGGCATTGCACGCCGGCGGGCAGCGGGTCCACGGTCCCGGTGGTCACATAGACGAGCACACTGGGCAGGGGAAGAGAGCTGGCAGTGGTTCTGGCGTCGTAGACCGTGCCGCTGATGGTGGTGGTGGGGGTTTGGGCGGATGCTTGCGTGTTCAGCACCGGCAAGACGAAGAGCAACGCCACGATAGCAGCGTTGAACAATCTGGAGTTGAAGCAGGAGGCGGCAACAACAGAACGAATAGGACAAACAGAACAAGCAGAACAAGCCGAAGCGATCATGTGCAGGCTATTTCTTTCCACACACTCTGGTCTCCCTCATCGAGGTTCATGCGCGCAGGTACAATTCGACGACAAAGAGGCCAATCTGTGTACTTCCGGTGCCAGTTGAAACCACGGAACCATCATACACATCTCAGCAGATTCTAATCATGGAATGTTCTGACCGCGTTGCCGATTGACGCGGCTTCCAGGCAGTATTTTGTGCGGGAGAGGGAGGTTCGAATCACCGATGAGTGCTGATTCTAAAGAATTTATCAATAATGCAAGTTGTTCAGACTATTCGCAAAGCAGGAAAACGTGATTCACCCACACAAATTGCAGACAAGAAAGCCTCTTGCAAAATTTCTTGAAGATTGCAAATAAGCGACAGTGTACAGCTTTAGTCGTTCCTTGACGCATCCTACTACTGAGACTGTTTGATTGAGTAATTGTTCCTGAGCAAACGCGGGCGAGGACGCCCGCATTACAGCCAGTCAGGAGACCGGCGCTGCACTCCGGCCATTGCATCAGCACGGTTGACCAGCGCTTCATCGAAGAGTATCAATGCAATGTAATGCATAAAACCATCTCAGTCACTCTTTGCGAAATCTTCGCTGGCGCGCTGCTTGCAAGCTTCGCCGCGGCTCAGAGTACCGCGCCACCTGTGCGCCCGATTCCCGTTCCCCATGCGCGACTCGATCCAAATCATCCCGCGCAGATTGGCCGCACTCATCTGACCCGCTCTCTGGACAGCATCGCAGCCAAGTTTACCGCTTCTCGCGCTGCCAGCGTTGCCTCGATCCGAAGCCGCGCCGAGGCCGAAGAGCGGCAAATCATGGTCCGCAAACAAATTCTGTCGCTGATTGGCAGTCTTCCCGAACGCACTCCGCTCAACGCGAGAGTTCTTGGTTCTACGCAGGCCGACGGATTTCAAATCAAGAAGGTCCTCTTCGACAGCCAGCCAAATTTTCCTGTGACCGCGCTGCTCTACCTTCCCGATGGCCCAGCCGCGGGCGTCAAGCATCCGGCGATCCTGATGAGTCCCGGCCATAGCCCAGCCGGCAAGGCAGGAGACTACTTTATCGCCGCGCAGTTTGCCCGCAATGGATTCATTGTTCTTTCCTATGATCCCATCGGCCAGGGTGAGCGCCTTCAGTATCCCGATCCGGCCAAACCCGGCGCCTCTCTTGCGACCGGCCCTACCGGCGAACACGGCGAAGCCAGCCTGCAACCGATGCTCATTGGCGATACCTTTGCCCGCTACGAACTTTGGGATGCAATGCGCGGAATCGACTATCTTGCCCAGCTCCCCGAAGTCGACGCGGAGCATATAGGCGCCTTGGGCTGCTCCGGTGGAGGCACCATCACCGCGATGGTTGGGGCGCTGGACACGCGCGTCGCCGCCATCGGTGTTGCTTGCTACATCACCTCGTTTGATGCGCTGCTGCCCACGCTTGGTCCCCAGGACGGCGAGCAGTCCACGCCACACTTTATTTCTTCGGGCCTTGATTTTCCCGACTGGATCGAACTGGCCGCGCCCCGTCCATACGCGGTCATCTCCACCTACGCGGATATGTTTCCCTTTGCCGGCGTACGCGCGAGCGTTACCGAAGCTCGCCGCTTCTACGCATTATTTGATCCCGCCAGCGCCGGAAATTCCTCCGGTCGCGCAAAGCCTTCCACGCCGCCCACGCCTTCCGGACCGGCGCTGAATTGCGACACGACAAACCACATTCCTCCCACTGCCGCGCTCCAGTTCATCACTGGACCCGGCGGCCACGGCGCTCTGGCTCCCATTATGGAGAATATTCTTAGCTTCTTCATGCGTAACCTGGTGCCCGGAGCAACAGACCCTCATCCACTTCTTCCGCCTCCGGATGCTGGTGGTGTGCGAGATGCGAACAGCGCGCTTGCGGGATTTCCCAAGGACGCATTGCAGGTCACTCCCACGGGTCAGGTTCTTACCAGCTATCCAAACTCCGAAACGGTTTTCACACTCAACAAAAAGCGTGCGGCGAGGATCATCCCCGCCAGCCGCCCCGGTATGACCACAGGAAGAATTGCAGAGTCCATCCGCAAGGTTACCGGAGCGGAGGCAGTGCCCCGCATGTTCAGACCCAGCGCGGAATTGCTGGCCACGAAGACAAGCGCGCTGGTGCTTTCTTCCAGTGCGGGAATTGATTTGCAGGGAGAACTGAGCGTGCCATCCGGCGAGAGCCGTCACCCGGCCGTGCTGCTGCTCGTGCCCGACTCGATTCGCGGAGACAATCCTATTGCGCGTGCAAATCTAGAGCAGTTCAACTCGCTTGCCGCTGCCGGCAATATTGTTCTGGCGATCACTCCCCGGCCGTCGCCTCCCGGAAGCGATGACATGAAGTCCCCTATTCTCGGTCCTTTCTACCTGCTCAGCCTGCGTGCCGATCTGGTTGGCCGCACACTGATTGGCATGCGCGTCGACGACGTGATTCGCGCGACGGATTATCTGGCGGTTCGCGCCGACGTTGACCCCAGCAGGATCACCGCAATTGCCAGCGGCCATATGGGGCTGGTGCTTCTTCATGCCGCGGTGCTCGATTCCCGCCTGAAGCACATTACTATCGACCACGTTCTCAGTAGCTATCGCAGCCTGCTCAACGCACCTTTGCCGACGGGTGCGCCGGAAGACGTTGTGCCCAGAGTTATGTTGCGCTACGACATTCCCGACCTGGAGCAAACTCTCGGAACTCGCCTGACAAAGACCACTCCGCTCCAGGGTTCGGATGACCTCAGCCAAACGTCAACCCCGCTCAACGTTCTCTCCAGACCGGCGCAATAGGGACTTTTGCGTTATTCTGATCGGTACGCATTGACCTAACCCGGCCACATACGGAGCCTGAAATGGGCGAATTTGTTCTTAACGTCAATGGCGCTCACCAGCGCGTGAACGCTCCTCCTGAAGAGACACTGCTCTCTGTCTTGCGCAATCGACTCAACTTGACCGGGACCAAGTATGGCTGTGGCGAAGGCCAGTGCGGAGCCTGCACTGTTCTGCTCGATGGCCGAGCTGTTCGTTCCTGCATGGTTTCGGCGGCGTCAGCGGTCAACAAGCAAATCACCACCATCGAAGGCCTGGAGACGAACGGCAAACTCACTCCCGTGCAGCAGGCTTTTCTGGACGAGGGCGCCTTCCAGTGCGGCTACTGCACCTCTGGCATGATTCTCGGCGCTACTTCTCTGTTGCATCAGACGAGCAACCCCACCGAAGAGCAGATTACCGCGGCGATGGAAGGGAACATTTGCAGGTGCGGCTCGCATCCGCGCATCCTCGATGCGATCAAGCGCGCCGCGCGGCCGCAGCCTCAGGGAGCAACCCGATGAGCCATCAAGATGAGCCAGAGCTTGAATCTTTCCAGGACGAATACTGGGGTCTGTCCGGCAACCTGCCCCTTGACCGTCGCGATTTTCTGAAGGTATTAGGCGGAGGGTTGCTGGTGTGCTTTACGCACGACCTCGCGTGGACGCAGGAGTCGGGCCGGGCCTTCGGCGGTCATGAGCTTCCCAAAGACATTGCTGCGTGGCTGCATATCGGCGCCGATGGCCAGGTGAAGGTTTTTACCGGCAAGACAGAGGTTGGACAAAACATCCGTACTTCTCTGGCCCAACTTGTTGCCGAGGAGCTGCGCACACCCTTCGACTCCATTGTGATGATCATGGGCGACACCGGACTCACCCCATGGGACATGGGCACCTTTGGCAGTCGCACTACTCCCACCATGGGACCGCAACTGCGCACCATGGCAGCGGCCGCACGCCAGATGCTGCTGGAGATAGCCGCCGAGCGCTGGCATCTCGATCCCGCAACCTTGACCGCCGCCGTGGGTAAGATTGTCGATTCTCAGAGCTCGCGGTCGCTCTCCTATGGCGAACTCACACATGGCGAAAATCTTGTCAGGATCATTTCCGCGCAGGAAACTCTCACGCCTGTCGCTGACTGGAAGATTGCCGGAACCTCCGTCGCCAAGGTTGACGGACGCGACTTTGTTACCGGCAAACACGCCTATCCCTCCGACATCACTCGTCCCAGAATGGTTTTTGGCGCGGTGCTTCGTTCGGATGGATTCAATGCGACGCTTGAGTCAATTGACACCAGCGCGGCGGAAAAACTTCCCGGAGTCCAAGTGGTGCGCGATGGCGACTTCATTGGGGTCGTCGCCCTCGATGCATTTTCCGCGCAACAGGCGATTTCAGCAATCCGGGCAAAATGGAATGTGCCCGCGCAACCCTCCAACCGCAATCTCTTCGATGTTCTGAAGGCCAGCGCAGATTCCGGAGGGGAGGATGGCTCGAAGCACACGGCAGGTTCTGTGGAGCAGGCCATGGCCGCGGCCAGCGTGAAACTAGAAGAGCGGTACACTGTGCAGTACATCGCGCATGCGCCGCTTGAGCCGCGCGCCGCAGTGGCCGAGTGGAGCGGCGACAAACTCACCGTGTGGACCGGAACGCAGCGCCCCTTCGGCGTTCGCGACCAGCTCGCGGAGTTGTTTCACATTCCGCCCGCGCAGGTGCGCGTTATTCAGCCGGATATGGGCAGCGGCTATGGCGGCAAGCATACGGGTGAGGCAGCGCTTGAAGCAGCTCGCCTGGCAAAAGCTGCCGGCAAGCCCGTCAAGCTGGTGTGGACACGCCAGGAGGAATTTACCTGGGCCTATTTGCGTCCCGCCGGCCTGATTGAAATCAAAGCCGGCGCGCAACAGGATGGGACGCTGACTGCCTGGGAGCACCACAACTACAATTCGGGCTCGGCGGCCATCGGCACGCCCTACAACGTTTCCAACCAGCTCATTCAATACCATCCGTCCAAATCGCCTCTGCGCCAGGGTTCCTATCGCTCGCTGGCCGCCGCCGCCAACGTCTTTGCCCGCGAGTCGCACATGGATGGAATGGCCCACGCGGCAGGCATGGACCCACTCGAATTCCGGCTGAAAAATATCACCGATTCCAGGCTGCGCGCCGTCTTCGAGGCGGCTGCTGGAAAATTCGGTTGGGGTCGCTCGAAATCCACGCCTGAGCGCGGATTCGGCATTGCCGGCGCAGTTGACAAGGGAGGCTACGTGGCCGCTTGCGTCGAGGTGGAAATCGATCCCACCAGCAAGAAGGTGCGTATCGTCCGTGTGGTTCAGGCCTGGGAGTCGGGTGCGGTGGTCAATCCCGACGGATTGCGCAACCAGATTTCGGGCGCAATTGTGCAGGCCATTGGCGGCGCTCTCTTCGAGGAAATTTATTTTGCCAACGGCCGCATACTGAATCCTCACTTCGCCCAGTACCGCCTTCCACGCTTCAGCGACGTGCCGCGGATTGAGGTTGTACTCATCAACCGCAAGGATCTGCCCTCGGCAGGCGCAGGCGAAACCGGCATCGTGGCGCTGGCGCCAGCGGTGGGCAACGCCATCTTTGCAGCCACCGGAATTCGTCTGCCAAATATGCCCATGTCGCTGAAAAATACGACGCCGGGAGAAGCAGTGTCTGCTCTCCGAAAGTGATGCGGTGGGCAGAATGATGCGGATCATTCCGGGAAGCTGGACTGGGCTCAGTCATCCATCCACGGCGCCGAGCGATTGCCCCGGACGGAGCCGGCGCGCAAGAAAGTTTCGCAGGGAAGCAAGAAATTCGGTATATTAGAGACTCCAGCACTATCCCAGACGCGTTCGGGCCTGCACCCTTTTATTAGGCCTTTTCATGAAAGACAGGGCGATTTCCTTGAATGGGATCGCATTGCATTTGTGTATTTTGGGCCGGCAATTGCATTTTGCACGGGAATTTTTCATCAAGAAGGTTGCCATGCATACTTCACATACTCGTCTTCATACGCCACATCCGCAGGGGCTTTATCATCCGCGGAACGAGCACGATGCCTGCGGCATGGGGCTGGTTGCGAGCATTCGCGGGATAAAAAGCCACGATATTATCCGCAAAGGCCTCGAAGTGCTTATCAACCTCACGCATCGCGGCGCGGCGGGCTGCGATCCGGAGACGGGCGACGGCGCTGGCATTCTGATTCAGATTCCGCACACTTTTTTTGTGCGCGAATGCGGCGAGTTGGGGATGCAGTTGCCGGAGCCGGGCGCGTATGGCGTGGCCATGTGTTTTCTGCCGGTTGAAAAGCACAGCCGCCTGCAGGCCGAGGGCGTCATCGAGCGCATCACTCAGGAAGAGGGGCTGAGAGTGATCGGCTGGCGCGATACGCCGGTGAACGGAATCGCTATCGGCCGCGAGGCGCGCGCGTCGCAACCCTACATCGAGCAATTGTTTCTGGGGCGGCCCACTGGCATGGATGAAGACGCCTTCGAGCGCCTGCTCTACCGCATTCGCCGCCGGACAGAAAATGAGATAGCCGACTCGGACATTGAAGGCAAGGAGTTTTTTTACGTGCCCTCGCTTTCCTGCCGCACGATTGTCTACAAGGGCCTGATGCTGGCGCCACAGATTGAGAAGTTCTACATTGAACTGGCCAATCCACTGGTGACGAGCGCGCTTTGCGTGGTGCATCAGCGCTTCTCCACGAATACGTTTCCGAGCTGGAAGCTGGCGCACCCTTACCGCTACGTGGCGCACAACGGAGAAATCAACACCATTCGCGGCAACATCAGCTGGATGAACGCGCGCCAGTCAGTTCTGGCGAGTCCTATTTACGACGGCAAGATCGACGATCTCTATCCGGTCATCGTCCCCGGCGGCAGCGACTCCGGCTCGCTGGACAACGCGGTGGAATTCCTCTATCAGTCAGGACGCACGCTTCCGCACGTGATGGCCATGCTGATTCCCGAAGCATGGGCGGGCAACCCCGACATGGACGAGGACAAGCGCGCCTTCTACGAGTACCACGCTTCGCTGATGGAACCATGGGACGGCCCGGCGGCCATCGCCTTCACTGACGGCCGCGTGGTTGGTGCGACTCTCGATCGGAATGGGTTGCGACCCGGCCGCTACATCGTCACCAAAGACGATCTGGTGGTGCTGGCCTCCGAGGCCGGCGTGCTCGACGTGCCGGCCAAGGATATTCGCAAGAAAGGCAGCCTGCA
>CABDYB010000282.1_pt1 | contig 14743 bp, 10 predicted proteins | sample 3131861 | NCBI WGS metagenome assembly CABDYB01 (sample SAMEA5534336, study PRJEB31848) | metagenome | biome: tundra; feature: field; material: soil | place: USA | collected 2013-05 | depth 0.15 m | reverse complement strand
TGCATCCTGGGCGACTTGCAGGGGCCCAAGATTCGCACCTCCACGTTGACAAACCACCAGCCTGTGCTGCTCAAAGCCGGCCAGCAGTTGACGATTACGCCTCGCGAGGTTCCGGGCACCGCATCGCTGGTGGGCACCACCTTCAAAACCCTGGCGGAAAACGTCGAGCAGGGCTCGCGTATATTGCTCTTCGATGGCCTCATCGAGCTGCGCGTCCATGAGGTCACGGGCGGCGACGTGATCTGCGATATCGTCAATGGCGGTATGCTGGGCGAGCACAAGGGCATCAACCTGCCCGGCATTCCGGTGCGTGTTCCCTCGCTGACAGAAAAAGATGCCGACGACCTTGAATTTGCGCTCAAGAACGGCGTCGACGCCATCGCCGTCTCCTTTGTGCGCACCGCGGAGGACGTGAGCATTGTGCGCAATCGCGTTTCGGCCTACGGCGGCGAGACCTGGATCATCGCCAAACTGGAAAAACCCCAGGCCATCGAGCACCTGGACGCTATCCTCACCGCCGTCGACGCCATCATGGTGGCCCGCGGCGACCTGGGCGTCGAGCTGCCGCCCGAGCAGGTTCCCGCCATTCAGAAGCACATCATCCGCCGCGCCGCCGAGTTCCGCAAGCCCGTCATCACCGCTACGCAGATGCTGGAATCGATGATTGAAAACCCGCGCCCCACCCGCGCCGAGGTCTCCGACGTGGCCAACGCGGTCTACGACGGCACCGACGCCGTCATGCTCAGCGGAGAATCCGCCGTGGGCAAGTACCCGGTCGAAGCCGTCTCCATGATGGCCCGCATCGTCGTCGATGCCGAATACCACATCAAGGAGGCGGAATTCACCGACCGCCGGAAGCAGCGCAAAACTCACCTCTCCATCGACGAGACCATCTGCGAAGCCACCGCGCACGCCTCTGACGACCTGGACCTGCGCGGCATTGCCCTCTTCACCGAGTCGGGGCAGACCGCGCGTAAGCTGTCAAAGTATCACCCCTCGGCGCCCATCTTCGCCCTCAGCCCCGTTGAGGTCACCATCAATCGCCTCAACCTGCTGTGGGGAACCACGCCCATCCACTGCCCCAAGGTCACCTCCACCGAGGCCCTGGTCGAGTGCGCCGAGAGCTTGCTCGCAGAGGGAGGCTACGTGAAACCCCGCGAGGTCATCGCCATCGTCGCTGGCACACGTACCAGGTCCGGCTCCACCAACTTCCTCCGCCTGCATGTGATGGGCGAAAAGGAGGGCGAACGCTTCTTTGTTCCCTACGAAAATCCGCCAGCAAAGCAAAAGTAGCTGTCCGCATTGGGCCAGCAAAAAAGCGCCGCTCCCGGCTAGGAGTGGCGCTTTTTGTTGGAATGGTTTGCCGAAAGAATCGCTACTTCCCCGCCAACTGTCGCAGCACAAACTGCAAAATCCCGCCATGCTCGAAGTATTCGATCTCCTGCGGCGTGTCGATGCGTACTTTGGCCGTGAATTGTTTCACTTTGCCATCTGCCGCCGTAACCTTTACTGTGAGCGTCCGGCCCTTTTCCATCCGGTGAGCAAGCAGCGCCGTCAAACCCGGAAAATCGTAGACCTCCTCGCCTGTCAAGCCGAGCGACTCCACGTTTTGCCCCTCGGCAAACTGCAACGGCAGAATCCCCATCCCCACCAGGTTCGACCGGTGAATGCGCTCGAAGCTTTCGGCAATCACCGCGCGCACGCCCAGCAGCTTTGGTCCTTTGGCGGCCCAGTCGCGCGAGCTTCCTGACCCGTACTCCTTGCCCGCCAGAATGATCAGCAGCACGCCCCGCTCGGCATACTTTACACTGGCGTCGAAGATCGACAATTGCTCGCCTTCGGGCAGCAGGCGCGTCACGCCGCCTTCGGTTCCCGGCGCAAGCTTGTTGCGCAGCCGCACATTGGCAAAGGTGCCGCGGACCATAATTTCGTGGTTGCCGCGCCGCGATCCGTAGCTGTTGAACTCCGCCGGCTTCACGCCGTGAGCCGCAAGATACTCGCCCGCCGGCCCGTTGGCCTTGATGTTGCCCGCCGGAGAAATGTGGTCGGTCGTCACCGAGTCGCCCAGCATGGCCAGCACCCGCGCGCCCAAAATGTCTGTCACCGGCGCGGGAGTCTTGGTGATGCCGTCGAAATACGGCGCTTTGCGAATATACGTCGAATCCGGCTCCCATTGATAGACTTCGCCGGTAGGGAACTTCAATCCCTGCCAATTGGCGTCGCCCATGCTCACCGTCGCGTACTCTTTGCGGAAGCTCTCGCTGGACAATCCTTTTTCAATGGCCGCGGCCACCTCAGCCTGCGTCGGCCAAATGTCTTTGAGATAAACCGGCTTCCCTGCCCCATCCACGCCCAGCGCGTCCGTCTCGAAGTTATGCCCGATCCGTCCGGCCAGCGCGTAGGCCACCACCAGCGGCGGGCTCATTAAATAATTTGCCCGCACATCCACGTTCACGCGGCCCTCGAAGTTGCGATTGCCGCTGAGCACGCTGACCGCAACCAGCCCATGCTCGTCAATGCTCTTGGACACGTCGGCAGGCAGCGGTCCAGAATTACCAATACAAGTTGTACAGCCGTAGCCCACCACGTTGAACCTCAGCTTTTCGAGGTACGGCAGCAAACCCGCCTTGGCATAGTAATCTGTCACCACGCGCGAGCCGGGCGCCAGCGAGGTCTTCACCCACGGCGGGACAGAAAGCCCTTTCTCCACCGCTTTCTTGGCCAGAATTCCCGCCGCCACCATCACCGAGGGATTCGAGGTATTCGTGCAACTGGTAATCGCCGCAATCACCACCGACCCGTGATCGAGATAGGTGTCCGGATCAACTCCAAACCGGCCCAGCACTGTATTCGGAACTGTCGTAGCCGCCAATGCCGTATCCGTCACGGCTCCACGCTCCCACTTGGCAGCCGTGCGCGTTCCCAGCGGCTTGGCTGATGGCGAAAGTAGGTTGGGGAGTTCTTCAGCGAACAAGGCAGGCACATCCCGCAAAAGCACGCGGTCCTGCGGGCGCTTGGGTCCGGCCACGCAAGGTTCAACGTCCGCCAGGTCCAAATCCAGAGTTTGCGTGTAATCAGCCTCTGGCGTCGTAGCCGTCTGGAACAACCCCTGCGCTTTGTAATAGTCTTCGACCAGCGCAATCTGCTCCTCGCTGCGCCCAGTTAATCTCAAGTAACGCAGCGTCTCGGCGTCCACTGGGAAGATGCCGCAGGTCGCTCCGTACTCGGGAGCCATGTTGCTGATCGTTGCACGGTCAGCCAGCGGCAGTTCCGCCACGCCCGGCCCAAAAAATTCCACAAACTTGCCCACCACGCCCAGCTTGCGCAACGCCTGGGTCACAGTCAGAACCAAGTCGGTGGCCGTCGCGCCCTCGCGCAATTTACCGATGAGCCGGAAGCCCACCACCTGTGGCACCAGCATGGAAACAGCCTGACCCAGCATCGCCGCCTCGGCCTCGATGCCGCCCACGCCCCAGCCCAGCACGCCCAGGCCATTGATCATGGTGGTGTGCGAATCGGTGCCCACCAGCGTGTCGGGGTACGCGACTAACTCGCCGTCGATCTCCGTCGTGAAAACTACCCGCGCCAGGTACTCCAGATTCACCTGGTGGCAGATGCCCATTCCCGGCGGAACAGCCGAAAAGTTCGTGAAGGCCGTCTGCCCCCACTTCAGAAACGCATAGCGCTCGCGATTGCGCTGGAACTCCAGTAGCGTGTTGGCGTCAAAGGCCGCCGCCGTGCCGTACTCGTCCACCTGCACCGAGTGGTCAATCACCAACTCGGCGGCGATGAGCGGATTCACCCGCTTCGGGTCGACGCCCAGTGCATGAATCGCGTCGCGCATCGCGGCCAGATCCACCACCGCCGGCACGCCGGTAAAATCCTGCATCAGCACCCGCGCCGGCATGTAGGCGATCTCCCGGCTGGGCTCTGCTTTGGCCTCCCATTTGGCCAGAAACTCGATCTCCGCTGCCGTCACGTTCACGCCATCCTCGCGGCGCAGCAGGTTTTCCAGCAGTATCTTCAGGCTGAAGGGCAGCCGGCTCAGGTTGAAGCCGCGCGCCGCCAGCGCCGGCAAACTATAAATCGTATAGGTTCGCTTGCCGGAGGTGAGCTTGGCCCGGCTGGAAAAACTGTTCATCTTGGGAAGCCTCTCTCCCCGCGTTCCGGCTGTGCGGATGCGCATGGGATGCATCGATTTTATCGCGGCGCTACGGCCAAAGGAAACCGCCCCTCCGCTTGACACCGCCTCCTGAAAAAAGCGAAGGTTGGATTATGTCCGAATCGCCCGCCTCCAGGAGTCCACGAATGTTCCTTCGCACAGCCCGGATTTTGATTGCAGCCACCCTTCTCTTTGGCCTCACAGCCTTCTGCCAGACCAGTTCCCCAGCCCCGGCAGCTTCGCTCTCCGCACAACCAGCGCCTGCCGCCGCCTGGCCCGCCGTAGACGGAACCACCATTCTTCCCAACTTCCGCTTCGGCACCGGTGAAACGCTGCCCCAACTCAAGCTGCATTACCTTACTCTGGGAACCATTCATCGCAACGCTGCCGGTCACGTTGATAACGCCGTCCTCCTGCTGCATGGCACCGGCGGCAATGCCCACTCCCTGCTGAATCCTGTCTTCTCCAACGTGCTCTTTGGTCCCGGCGCGCCGCTGGACATCACGAAATATTTCCTTATCCTGCCCGACGACATCGGCCACGGCCAAAGCTCCAAGCCCTCCGACGGCCTGCACGCGCATTTTCCCGCCTACGACTACGACGACATGGTGCGCAGCCAGCGCATGATGCTCGACGAGATGAAGATCGACCATCTGCGCCTCATCCTCGGCACCTCCATGGGCTGTATGCAGACCTTTGTCTGGGGAGAGACCTATCCCGGCTTCGCCGATGCCCTGGCGCCCTTTGCCTGCCTGCCGGTTCAGATCGCGGGACGCAACCGCATGATGCGCCACATGGCTATCCAGGCCGTCAAGCAGGACCCCGCGTGGATGAATGGCGAGTACCAGACTGAGCCGGTCCAGGGTCTGCGCACCGCCAACGAAATCGGCTTCATCATGAGTTCCAGCCCGCTGCAGATGCAGAAGAATGCGCCCACACGCGATGCCGCGGAAAAATATGTGGACGCTTACCTGAAGCGCGTCATGACTTCCACGGACGCTAACGACCTGATCTACTACTGGAACGCCAGCCGCAACTACGACCCCAGCCCGAAACTTGAGACGATTACCGTACCGGTGCTGTGGATCAACTCCGCCGACGACTACATCAACCCGCCCGAGCTGGGCATCGCGGAAAAGATGGTCCAGCGCATGACCCACGCGCGCTTTATTCTTCTGCCCATCTCCGATGCCACGCGCGGCCACGGAACCCATACGGCTGCGGCTGTGTGGAAGGACTACCTGGCGGATTTTATGAGCAGCACTGAGCCGAAGTAATCGTCATGCGCCTCTTCATCGGAATCCCCCTGACCGCCACGGTGCTCGACGAACTCCGCGCGGCCACGACGCGGCTTCACTCCGACGGCGACGGCCTCCGCTGGTCCGCGCCCGAATCCTGGCACGTCACCCTGCAATTTCTGGGCAACACCAACCCGGAACAGTACGAATGTGTTGTCGCGCGCCTGCGTGCGCTGCACTCGCCATCCGTTCCTGTTTGCCTGGAGGAACTGGGCTGCTTCGAGCGCGCCGGGATTCTCATCGCCGGCGTGCGGCTCACTCCCGAGCTGCTCCTGCTTCAGGAACGCGTCACCGCGGCCACGCTGCCCTGCGGCTTCGTTCCCGAGGCTCGCCCCTTCCAGCCTCATATCACTCTGGCGCGCAGCAAAGGCCATCATAATCTTGGCAATCTCAAAGCCAGAATCCGCCGCCCTACCAACTTCACCCGCTTTGTCGCCCACGAATTTCTCCTCTACGAAAGCTTTCTTGGTCCCTCCGGCTCCCGCTACGAAATCCGCGAGCGCTTCCCCCTCGCCGGGGGTTAGGCATTTTGATGTGCAGAAATCCGTTCCATCTCCAGCCAATCCCGGCCTCCATCTGCTAGCTTAATAAGTTGCGTATTTCCACTCCATAATTGCCCGCGCCGCCGCGCCCCGAGGATGATCGCCTTCATGCCTGAACCGTCCCGCCGTCCGCCATCGCCTTTCTTTCGTTGGGCCATGCTCGTGCTCGTCAGCCTGGCCATGTTCGGCAATTACTACGTATACGACTGCATCGCCCCCATTGCCGACTTGCTTACCAAGCAGCTCGGCTTCTCCGACTCCAATATCGGGCTGCTCCAGGCCATTTACAGCTTCCCGAATCTGATCATGGTGCTGATAGGCGGCTATCTTGTGGACCGCATTGGCGCACGCAAAGCGATCTTCATCTTTGGCTCAACCTGCCTGCTGGGAGCGACCGTCACGGTTCTCTCCGGCCATCTTGTTCAGATGGCCACTGGGCGGCTGATCTTCGGCATCGGAGCCGAATCCCTCATCGTCGCTGTTACCACCGCCATCGCTAAATGGTTCCGTGGCAAAGAATTGAGCTTCGCATTCGGAATCAACCTGATGATTGCGCGCGCCGGCACCTTGCTCGCACAGAGGTCGCCCACATGGACCAAATTCAGCTTTATGCCTGAGTGGGTCAAGTTAACCTACACCAGTTGGCGCACGCCGCTGTTGATCTCTGTAGGCATCGCCACTTTTTGCGTCATCGGAGCGCTGATCTATTGGGTGATGGAGGTCTACGCGGAAAAGAACTACGAACTAGGCTCTGCCGGACCTACCGACAAGGTCGTCTTCCGCGATCTCTTCCATTTCGGCGTCTCTTTCTGGTACATCGTTGCATTGTGCGTCGTCTTCTATTCGGCCATTTTCCCTTTTGAAACCTTCACCTACAAATTCTTCATGGATGCTCACGGCACAACGCGCGAGATGGCTGGATCGCTAGTTGGCAGTCTAACCATTTGCACCATGTTCGGCACGCCACTGCTCGGATTGTTTGTCGACAAGATTGGCAAGCGCGCTTTGCTCATGATGATCGGATCGGTGATGCTGGTTCCCGTCTACTTGATGATGGCTTATACCCATTCGCAGGCCTCACTCTATGCCCCCATGGCCATGATGGGCATCGCCTTCTCGCTGGTCCCTGCGGTGATATGGCCATCGGTCGCTTACATCGTGGACCAGAACAAGCTGGGCACTGCCTACGGCCTGATGACCGTGGTTCAGAACATGGGCTTTTTCGTTTTCAATCTGCTCATCGGCTGGGCTAACGACCATGGCCATGCCAGCGCCGCCAATCCCGCCGGCTACCATCTGGGGATGTGGATCTTCTCTATTCTGGGATTCCTGGGAATGTTTTTCGCTTTCCTGCTTCGCCAAAGAGAGATGGGACCGCACGGCCACGGCCTGGAGACCATCACCGCCGGCTGAGATGTGCGCCAGAATGACCTGCCGGTTCGCTCCTACTGCGGCGGCTTCATGTTGTAGAGAAACCATGCCCGCAGTTCCAGGAACGGCCCGTGGAAATCCCTGGGCAGCGGCGGGTAGTTCGAGCCGGTCAGGGCACCCCACGCCGCGCGGTCCAGCGCCACGTCGCCGCTGCGGCCCTCCAGAATCAGGCTGCCATCCATCAACCGCCCATTGGGCAGCACCTTGAAACGAATCGCCACCATCCCGGATTTGTAAATCGGCGCATTCACCTCGTCGGGAATCAGAGGATCCCATGTCCTCTCTGTCTCCCAATGCCAGCGCGCCAGCCAACTGCTGAAGTCCACGCCCTGGGTGTCGGAGAGTACCTCGATGCCTCCCGTGCCCGCGCCGGGATGCCGCGATAACTTCCCGGCGGGCAAATTGCCACCGCCCGTGCCGTGGCTCCGCGCGCCCTTCATGGCTTCGCGCAACTGGTCTGCTGGATTTTGCGAGCCTATGGCAAAGTTGGGCCGGGCAGGCACTGCCGCCGGGCGAGGCGCCTCAATCTGCGACTGCTCACTGGGCGACGGGGGCGGCGGCGCAGCGGCCGGCGCCGCAGGCTTCGGCGCGGACTCTGCAGCTGGCGGATTCGCCCGCTTCATCGCCTCCAGCGTCTCTTTGTCAATCTGGGGTGACTTCGTCAACGGCTTGACCACCACCTTGGGCGGCAACGTGTATGGCGTATCCAGATACGTAAAATCCTTGTGCTGCTTGAGCGCGTTCCGGTCAACCACCAGCGGCACCTTGAAAACGTACTTGGGAATCCAGGTTACCGCCGAAATCAACGCCAGGTGGATGAGGATGGCCAGCCAGAAGCCTTCGCGCAGACGCGCCCAGCGCCGCTCGTCCTCCAGATCGGTGATCAACTGCAGCAGTTCGTGTGTGTCGTAATCGACCCACCGCGAGCCGCGAACCACCGGAGACGCGGACTTCGCCGGGCGCAATTGCTCGCCCGCAGCCGGAGCATCCGGCACGAGGCTGGTTCCTGTGGGGTTGGCTCCCTCGGGCCCCGTGGGCTCGTTCTTATCGCTTGGCGCTTGGTCGGTGGGCATTCGTTCTTGAGGAGCATCCCTGGGCACACACGCGCCCAACGCTCCTTTTCGAGTCCTTTCTTTCTATTCTCTCATCCCGGACAAACCCGGGCTCACTGCCCCGGACCGTACAATGGTCTCTGACAGTAAGACGGTTTTGCGGGCGGAAGGGGACCCTGTTTGAAGCAGTTTATTCTTCGATTGATCGCCAAATGGAAGTACGTCGCCCTTTTTCTGGCCAAGTTCGGCGTTTGGGGCGTGGGCGCGGTCGCGCTGCTGGATTCCTCCACCATCCCCGTCCCCATGGATCTCATCCTGGCCGGTTACGTCTGGGCCGACAAAAGCCACTTCTGGCTCTATTGCCTGATGGCCGCCGCGGGCTCGGCGGTGGGCGGCCTGCTGCCCTACGGACTGGGCCGCGCCGGAGGCGAGCTCTTTCTGCTCAAGCATGTTAATCGTCAGCGTTACGAGCGGATGCGCGCCCGCTTCGAGCGCCAGGAGTTCATGGCCATGATGATTCCCTCCATGCTGCCCCCGCCCGCGCCCTGGAAGGCCTGCGTCTTTGCCGCCGGCGTCTTCGAGATGCGCGTGGCTCCGTTCATGCTTTCAGTCTTTTGCGGAAGATTGCTTCGCTGGCTGGTGCTCTCCCTGCTGGTGCTCAAGCTGGGTCCGGGGGTGGTCACTGTGGTGCAGCATCACGGACTGGTCCTGCTGGCCATCGTGGGCGGCCTGGCCATGATTGGCTTCGCCTGGTGGTGGATGAGGAAAAAGCGCGCCGGCAAGCTGGAAGATTAAAGCAGTAATCGTTCAGCCAAGCCTCTGAATCTGGCTGCCCCATCCTTATCGACTGAAAGAATCCGCGAGGATGGAGTTCGGAACAACTTAGATTTATAAAGAGGGTTGTAGCTTACAGCCGGATGCAGGACAATCCGAGCCAGCATTGGAAGAAGATGCCTGGGCACTGTCAACTTCAACTTCACCCAACAATTTCTTGGAGAAAGCAATGAAAAAAGTTATTTTTGCCATTTTGTTCATGCTGCCCGTGATGGTATGTGCAGAAAAGAAGCCTGTGCAGAACACCAGTGACTACACAATTACCGTTCATGTGCAGTCTTCTCAAGTGATAGACAGGTACGATACGCCGAAGCAGCTCTTGGATGTAGTCATTGACGGAAAGAAATACGAGCTGGAAGCTTGGCCTGCCATCGATGTGCTTCCTGTGGGCGACTACAAGGCGAAGATATTTCAAGAAAAAAATAGCCCAAAACCATGAGTATTCGCGCGGATATGAGCTACTGTTTGCAGATGGAACTACGCGCAAATACACCGTTGTGGGCGAATCGGAATAACGCATCGCGGGTTTCCCAGGTCCCGCTTCCGAAACCTGGAAATCCAAACTAGTAAATTACTTCCCCGCCAGCGCCACCCGCCCCTGCGCCGCGTTCATTCGCCGCACCAGCACCGGAAGCCCGAACGCCACTCCAGCCACCAGCGCCGTCGAAGCCAGATCGTTGCGATAGAACAGCAGACCTGCCGCGTAGCACGTGCCCAGCCCGCTCAGCGTGTGCGGATACGGATACGCGAAGCCGCTCACCCAGGTCGCATAATTCGAGACCACGAAAAACGAGGTCGGTCCCAGCAGCGCTCCCGCCGCCACCCGCACAAAGGTCGTCCGCGCCCGCAGCAGAATCATCCCCAGCGCCATGGCCATCCCGTACCATGCCCATGTAGCCGCGTAGAGCTGCCAGGCAAAGGTGTAGTGGTAGCTATAGACGGTGAGCAAGTAGTCCGTAGCCATGAGCGCCACCAGCGGCGCCAGCATCTCCCGCCACGGCCGCCGCGCCCCAAAGTACAGCAACGCGCCGCCCACCGCGGTAAAGTTCAGCCAATCTGGATGGGGCATCAAACGGCTCAATACGGCAACCAGCAACAGAAGATAAGCAGGCATGAACACCTCAATTTTCAGGATTCCGGCGTCGCCCAAGGGGAAAAACTCTCCAGCGGCGTATCGGCGCTCTCTTCATTCTGCGGGTCGCGCGCCCCTGGGTCAACCTGCAACCTTGACGCGGTGAACAATTCTTTTCATTGGGAGCAATGCCGCTACCGCTGCTCCCGCCCGTTCATCGCTTCGCCCGCCTCGTCGCGCCCGTCCACGATATAAACCCAGCCGGAGAGAGGATTACGGATGGGAGTTCGGCCCGCGCCTAAATAGGAGTAGGCAAAGCGCAAATCAATAAACTCGACCGTCGTCCACGTTCGGTTCAGCGGCAACTGCGGCGGCTTCATCCCTGGCGCTGCCTCCTGCCCCACGTCGCGCACCACCGCCCACGTGCCCCAGTCCAGATAAACCTGCCCCAGCAGCGTGCGTTTGGCAACCTCTGTGGCTGCGGTCGCCAGCGGCTTATAGAGCACGTCCCGGCGCGGGTCGCTCACAATCTCTCCGCTCAGCGTGTTGATCTCGGCCGTCTGGTAATACTCGCCTGTCTCCAGAATGGCGTGCCAGCGAAAGAGGTTGATGGGGTAGGGTTCCAGCGCCATGCGCTTCACCGGAGCCGTGGCGATCACGGTGTTTTCCGCCAGCGCCCGCGCCCGACCCTGCTCAGCCCAGCGCCAGCCCCACAGCAGCACCATCCCCGTCAGCGCGAAGATCGCCCATCCCCGCCCGCGAAAACGAACGCGACGAACGCCAATCTCTCCGCCAATCAGCCCCAGAAGCCACGGAATCACCAGCGCCGCCAGAAGCAATGCCCACAGCACCGGCTCGGCAATAAAAACAAAACTCCCCGCATACCAGCGCGGATTGAAGGGATAAAACGGCCGCAGCCCGTAGTTGTTTGTCCAGTCCAGCAGCAGGTGGCAGAGCGCGGAGAGAAACGCCGTCAGATAAAGCCAGCCCCAGTGCAGCGCCGGAGGCGCTTTTGCGTTTTGGCTGGCCGGATTGGAATTGCGGGAGCGCCGCCAGCGGTCGAAGAGCCACACCGCGCCCACCGCCGCTGCCGCCACCACCGGCACGGCAATCAACGTATGCGTGATGCCGCGATGGTGCTTCAGCTCCTCGACCGGCCCCGCCAGCCCCCACAGCACGTCGATGTCGGCAGCCTCAGCGGCCAGCACAGCCGCCAGCGTGGCATAGGCCGTCTTGCGGTTCAACCCCGCCCGGCCAATGCACGCTCCGGTTAAAAAATGAGTTACTGGTTCCATAGTTGTCTGCCAACCATACTACCTTGCTCCCCTCTCTCCTATAATTCTCCCCATGGGTGAACGAACCTCCCTGCACGCATCTCCAGCCCGGCGCGCCGCCGAACTCAGCGCCGAACTGCGCCGCCACGAGCACTTGTATTACGTTCTCGACTCTCCGGAGATCAGCGACGCCCAGTACGACGCGCTGATGAACGAGCTCAAGCAGCTCGAAGCCCCGCACCCGGAATTGGTCACTCCCGACTCACCCACCCAGCGTGTCGGAGGCAAGCCCGCCGAGGGCTTCCGCAAGGTCGCGCATTCCCGCCCCATGCTCTCGCTGGACAACGCCTACTCCGCCGAGGAGTTGGCCGCCTGGGATGCCCGCTGCCGCGAGTTGGCCGGCCCCTTGCCGGTCGAGTATGTGGCCGAGTTCAAATTGGACGGCCTGAGCGTGGCCCTGCGCTACGGTCCTGCGGACGGCGGAGGCTCAAGGCTGATAGATGGATTGACACGTGGCGACGGCCAGACCGGCGAAGATGTCACCTCCAACATTCGCACCATTCGCAGCGTGCCGCTCCGCATCTCCGCCGAAAAGCTGGAGAAGCTCTGCCTCCCGCATGCATTCGAGGTGCGCGGCGAGGTGGTGATGCCCGAAGCCGCCTTTCTCCGCCTGAATGAGGAGAAGGAGCAGCAGGGCCTCGCGCTGGCCGTCAATCCACGCAACGCTGCCGCCGGAACCCTGCGCACCCTCGAGCCCGGCATCGTCGCCAATCGACGGCTGGAATTCTACGCCTACTTCCTGCTCGTCGAGATCGAAGGCAGGGGCGACTACTGGCCGCAAGGCCAGCGCGCCACTCTGGATGCACTCGCCACCCTCGGCTTCCGCGTCAATCCCCACCATCAACTCGTTGCCTCGGTAGAGCAGATGACCCGCTTCATCGACGAGGCCGAAGCTGCGCGCTCTGCTCTTGGCTACGAAATTGACGGCGTGGTTCTCAAGGTAGACTCGCGCGCCACACAACAGCGTCTCGGTTCTACCGGCCGCGCCCCGCGCTGGGCCATCGCCTACAAGTTCACCGCTCGCTCCGGCATCACTCAGGTCAACGCCATCACCGTGCAGGTGGGCCGCACCGGCAAGCTGACCCCGGTCGCTGAGCTTACGCCGGTCTTCATCGGCGGGACAACAGTGAGCAGAGCCACGCTGCACAACGCCGACTTCATCGAGCGGCTCGGCCTCAAGCTCGGCGACTGGGTGCGCGTCGAACGCGGCGGCGACGTGATTCCAAAGGTCGTCGAAGTGATCCAGGACGCGGACCATCCGCGCGGAAAAATGCCTTTCGTCTTTCCCTCGATTTGCCCGGAGTGCGAAAGCGCCGTCGTCCGCGCTGAAGGCGAGGTGGACTTCCGTTGCGTCAACGCCGATTGCCCCGCCAAGCTGCGCGAGAGCCTGCTCCACTTTGCATCGCGCGGCGTCATGAACATCGAGGGCCTGGGAGAGGCCGTGGTGCAGCAGTTGCTCGATCGCTGCCTCGTCCACAGCGTGGCGGATCTTTACTCTCTTACAACGGATCAGTTGACCGGCCTTGACCGCTTTGCGGAAAAATCCGCCCACGCCCTCATCGAAGAAATTGATCGTTCCAAAGCAGCCGGTTTGGCGCGCGTCCTGATGGGCCTGGGAATCCGCTTTGTCGGCGAGCGCACCGCCGAGCTGCTGGCCGAGGAGTTCGGCTCCATCGAAGCGCTGAGAGCAGCCTCCGCAGAAGAACTGGAGCGCGTGGAAGAGGTTGGCCCGCGCATCTCCCAGGCGATTCTGGAATTCTTCGCTCAACCGGCAAATAGGACACTCATCAAGAGCCTGGATAAAGCCGGCGTTGGGATGACGGCGGAGAAAAGACAGCGCTCAACCAAATTGGCAGGGCTCACCTTTGTGCTCACCGGGACGCTGCCCACGCTCACCCGCGAGGCTGCCAAGGCGAGGATCGAGGCCGCGGGAGGCAAAACCGCCTCTGCCGTCAGCAAGAAGACCAGCTACTTGGTGGCCGGCGAAGAAGCCGGCTCCAAGCTCGACAAGGCGAGCAATCTCAAAGTTCCGGTTCTGGACGAGGCTGCCCTGCTTGCGCTGCTTGCAGACGCGCCGGCCACGCATTGAACCCCGCCCCTTCCAGGCTGTCCGCTGCCGCTGTCAGCCTTACTGCCGCGGCGCGAAGTATCCCTTTTTGGCTCGCACCTGGTAGCGCCGGTCGGTGCAGAAAAGATAGATGGGACGATACCCGCCGTCATACTTGAAATCCGCCGGAGTGTAGACCAGCGCGTACTGGCTGCGCAGCTCTTCTTCGATGTCGTGAAAACTGTTCGACATCTCCTCGACTGAAGGTGGAAAGAACGCCTGCCCGCCGGTTTCCTCGGCCATCTTAATCAACGCCTGGTCGCCCTTGCCGCGGCTGGGCGTCCAGTTGGTGCTGATGGCATAGATGATGGTCTCTGCCCGCTGGCACATCTTGACAGCCTCATCTTGGTAGGCACGGCTCTGGTTGTCGTTGCCGTCGGAGATCAGCACCATCGCCTTGCGCACCGGCTCCGGGCCGCGCTCGGTGAGCAGCTTGTCGCGGCAGGCGGTGTAGACGGCATCGTAGAGCGCCGTGCCACCCGCCGGAAATATCCGGTTCACGCCCGTCTCCAGGGCGTCGATGTTGTTGGTCCAGTCCTGGTCAACCCTGGGGACCTCGGCAAAGTCCATGACGAAGGCGCTGTCGCTGCGGGTCTTGAGAACTTCCAGCAGGAATTCGATGGCCGACTGCTGTTCAAACTTGAAGCGCGTGCGGATCGAGGTGCTGGAGTCGATGACGATGCCCACCCGCAGCGGAAGATTGATCTGCTGGTGGAAGCTTTTCACATGAGTCGGCGCCTTGCGGTCGTCCAGCAGCGCAAAGTCGCTTTGCTTCAAGTTGGGAATATAGTGCCCATGCCCGTCGGTCACGGTGAAGATGAGGCTGACCTCATTGACGTTCAGCCGGATGACGGTGGGGGCGGCTTCTTGTCCAGCTTGTCCGGCGGGCTGCGCCGCCGGCTGCTGTACGG
>CABDYB010000280.1_pt1 | contig 14779 bp, 14 predicted proteins | sample 3131861 | NCBI WGS metagenome assembly CABDYB01 (sample SAMEA5534336, study PRJEB31848) | metagenome | biome: tundra; feature: field; material: soil | place: USA | collected 2013-05 | depth 0.15 m | reverse complement strand
GCTGGCTGTGGTCGTGTTGATCATTCTGGTCCAGCGCCGCCGCACGCAGGTCAAGTAGCGCAGCTTTTTGTGCCGGCGGCGTCGTGAAGGCGCGTTTTGCTGGCCGGTCCACAATTTTGCGGACTGGTAATTTCGCCATATTGGCGCCCGGTGTCGCTCGGATTTGCTCAAACCGGGGAGCGCAACCAGCATTTTGCTGAAAGAAAGGGAGTTGCTATGCAATCTACCACTATTCAGATTGTCGCCGGTGTGGTGGCTGTCGTGTTTATTATCATTCTGGTTCTGCGTCGCCGCGGAAAGAACAACTAGCACGGATTTCGCAGGTAGGCCAGCGTCGCGGTAAAGCCGCGCGGGTTTAGCTGGTCAACTCGATTATCCCGCTGACGGGGGCATTGCCTTTCGGCGATGAGTGTCTTCGTTCTCCACCCCTGCAGCGGGTGCGGGTTGGTGTGTCTCTGCACAGCGGATGCATTTGTTTCCTCCGCGCCTGACGAAACAGGGTTTGCGGCTGATCAGGCGATTGCGCAGATAAGGACTTGCACGAGCGGTTCTGATGCAAGAGACTGAGCAAACGATAGGTTCTCTGAGATAGTACGCGGTTTCCGGGTCCTCGCTGAGGGCCGGAGGTTCGATGGAATCACGAAGGCTTTGCGCATACAACCAGACTCGCGAATGCTTTCTCGGCCTGGAGATCTCGGCCGTTGATCTTCCCTGCGCGGAACTCAAGAGTCTGCTTAGAAAATTTTCGCTTAAGTCTGGTGAAGGCCTTTGGATGACGCCGTCTCGAGGAATGCCAGAGACAGATATGTACGCCCCTCTCGATCTGATTTACTTGGACGAGGATAGCCGGGTCATTGAGGTAGTTGAGTCATTCCCCACATTCCATGTCTCACCTTCGAGCCCACGCCCGTCCAGCATCCTAGCGCTGCCAATCCATTCGATCTATTCGTCGCAGACCCAATCGGGTGATCAGCTGGTGCTCTGCGTGGCAGAGGAGATGCAGGGCCGCCTGGAGCGGATTACCAGCGCAAACGGGGTTGCCGGCGGAGTGCAGAGCGCCATGCTCTTGCGGGGCAAGCCGCTATGGAGCGGTGGCCCCGGCGTGGTGGAATTGAAAGTTCGCTCCACGGAGGAGCGCCCCGAGACCGGACAGCCGTATGAGATGGACCTTATCGAGCCGGGGATGAAGTACATCAAGCCGCCGAAGATTTGGTTGAAGCGCTGGTGGTCTCCGGATCCAAGAACAGCTCCGGACCAGAGAAGTGCCCCACGGGAGTCAATGCCCGGTCTGGCTGCCTATTACTGGACGGGCGCCGCTCCCAGGGCGCACAGTATCAAGAACATCAGCTCGTCAGGATTGTACGTAATTACGGAAGAGCGTTGGTACCCCGGCACCCTAATCCTGATGACGCTGCAATCGGCTGGTGACGGGGAGGATAACTTTGAACATGCCATTGCCGTGCACTCCAGGGCCGTCCGCTGGGGCAACGACGGTGTTGGTCTTCAATTCATCCCGCAAGATGCCCCGGCTGTGCGCAATGGGCAGAATTCGCTTGTAAGCGGCGCAAGCAGCAGGGAACTCGAGCAATTTCTGGAGCGGCTGCGAAAGGGCAATGGCTAGGCGTCGCCGGGGTGCGCATTACTAGCGTCCCGGCAAGTTGACAAAAATCGTTGTCGTACATGGCTTATATGTATGACAATGGGTGGAGGGAAACAATGATAAGGTTGAGCAATCTACGCGGGCAGGCCAGGTCGCTCCTGCACGGTTTTTGCCGTACTCAGGCGGCCTGCAGAGCAAGCGTGAAAGCCCGGTCTATCGGTGGCAGGTTTGGCGCCTTAGTATGCTTTGACGTTGAGGGGCAATCCATGGTTGAGTTTGCCTTGGTTCTGCCGATGCTGCTGATGGTCGTGACATTCATGTTCTCGATCAGCATGGCCATGATCAGCTTTGAGCAGCTCAACGCCGCCACTTCAAACGCCGCACTTCTGCAGTTAGCACCCGCCCGAAATGTTGATCCCAACCCGTGTAGTTCGATCCAAACCGCGGTTACTTACGCGTTGCCGAGCTTCACTGCGTCGAAGCTGACCTACACGGTGACGATTCAGAACTCGAGCGGCACGAATGTTACGTACGGCCCAATGACTGGAACGGGGTTTTCATGCACCGCGGCGTACACAGTGCTGGCGGCTGACCAAACAGCCACGCCGGCCTCGCTGACAGTCAGCTACACATACTCCTGGATTCCTGTATATTTGCAACACATGACGGGAAACCTTTCTGTAACCCAGCCTGTAACTGTCTATTGAAGGGAGAGTTATCCGATGAAGATGCACAAAGTATCTCTTTTACGCAGACTACTGAAGGATACGTGTGGACAGTCCGCGCCTATGTTGGCGGTAAGCATGATTGCGATCATAGGGGTTGCCGGGATAACGGTTGACCTTGGTCATGCCTATGTTGCCCGCCAGCAGCTGCAAACATCAACGAACGTGGCCGCACTGGCAGGAGCCACAGCCATGCCCGACACCACTGCCGCAACTGCCCAGGTAATAGCCTATAGCGCGCAGACGGGCCAGAAAAGCGCCACTCCGAACCTGACAAATGTTGTGATTACCCCGACTTTCCAGTGCCTCACGACCCTGATTTCAAATATGGGGCTGGGGTGCGCCACTTCGACCGGCACCCAAACCGGGAGTTTCAACGTTCTCAAGGTCACGCAGACAGCGAAGGTTCCATTGTGGTTCGGCGGAATGTTCCATGTCCCCGCGTTCAACATTGGGGCTACCGCGACCGCGGCCATGGCCGGCGGGCAAAATACTCCGTGGAATATCGCCATCGTCATCGACACAACGCAGTCGATGACCAGCTCGGATGGCGGCCTGCAATGCTCGGGAACGCGGGAAACCTGCGCGATGCTGGGCGTCCAGGCCCTGATGAATCTTATGTACCCTTGCGCGGCAGGCGCAACCTGTACCGGCACAGGCATCTCGCCTGTCGACAGTGTCAGCCTGTTTGTCTTTCCTTCTGTGTTAACCTCGCAGGCCAAGGACTACTACACTTGCCCCACCACCTCCCCTACGGTTGAGCCGTATACCTTCCAAAACGTGTCGACCACGTCGCCGAACTACAATCCGCCTGTGACCTACACCTACCAGGTAGCGCCGACACCTAAAGGTACGACAGGTAATACCGTCGCAACGTTCTCGAACGATTACAAGTCCACTGATGCGTCGACTACGTTGAACAACTCCTCGCAGACGGTGATAGCGGCCGGTGGAAAGAGCGGCTGCGCCGGAATCGTGGGCAAAGGCGGCGAGGGAACCTACTATGCGCAAGCCATCTATGCGGCGCAAGCGGCGCTGATTGCCCAGCGGGCAGCAATTCCTGGTTCGCAGAATGCCATGATTATCCTTGGCGACGGCGACATGTCTTCGAGTGCGAGTTCCGGCGAGATGGTGGCGCAAACCGGCACCCTGAACGGAACCGGCAGCGGAAGCAACAAGAACTCGTATACCTACCCATCCGCGCTGGGCCAGTGCGGTCAGGCGATCATAGCGGCCCAAGCGGCGACTTCTGCCGGAACCAGGGTTTACACGGTGGGTTACGGCGCGGCAACGTCGGGGACATGTTCAACGGATAAGAACTACAGCGCCTACAAGGGCGTCCAGGCTTGCACAGCGTTGGCGGACATGGCCTCCTCTCCGGGGTATTTCTTCTCCGACGACGGCAATGGCTGCACCTCGCCCGGTCAACTGAGTTATACGAAGTTGACACAGATATTCCAGGCTATCTCGCGGAATCTAACCACTCCACGGCTGGTTCCCAACGGCACCACATAGCCCTTAACAACACTACCTGCGACCCGGCCGGTTCGTCCATCGGACTCGCCGGGATGCGGGCCTTATTGCGACTCATCGGGGATTATCAGCAACACTTCCACCCGGACATTTTGCCCATTTTGCGCCGCTGGCCGGAACTGCCACTGGGCGAGCGCGTCCAGCACGAACTGCGCCTGAGCGAACTGGGGCGGAAACAGGACAGACAGCGACTCGAAGCGGCCGGCCTGATTCACAAACCCGTGAACCATGAGGGCATCGGCATCGATTGCGTCGGGCGGGATGTTGGGCCGTACGATGTTATACGGCCAGGGCGCGTCGATGTGCGTGATGTTGCCCGCGGAAGCCGCATTGTCAGCCCGTGAAAGCGAGTATTGGAGGATCCAGCTCTTCGCCAGGCCAACGTGCAGATATACGGTGTACGACAACCTGCCGCTCCACACCGGGACCGTCTCCGGATACCTTTCTTCCTGCGTGGAACCCACCACCACAGCTCCGAACTGGCCGTCATGGGGCAGCGAGATATCGGCAGACGAAAGTTGATGACCGCGCCCGGAACCAGTTTGAGGGGAAGCAGTTTGCTCGGAAGCTGCTTCATCTCCCTGGGCGGCCGCGCCCGAATCTGCCGGCTCTCCGGCGTTGCTTGAACCTTGCCCCGCACCCGTCTTTCCCGGCTTACTGGCCGGATTGACGTGCCCTGCCTGCGCCGAACCTTGTGCCTGTCCCGCCGCCAGCGCCCCCGAGGAATCTGAGGTGGCCGACTCATTCACGGGTGGCAGCGTGACGTCTCCGTTCGCCATGTGAAGATCAGAAAGCGACATTACCGCTGCGGGAGTTGGCTGCGCAGACCCCACGGCGGTGGTTACCGGAGTGGGTGGCGCCGGTTCCGGCCCGCGAACCACGACAGGGGACGTGGTACTGGGTAAAAACGGCTGGAGAGCGGCAGTCTGATCGGTGGATGCCAATGCGATGTTATCCAGATTCGGTTCTTCGTTTGGCAACTGGGTTGAAGGCTGTACGTTGGCAACAGCCGGCTTTTCCGGCAGAGGCGGAACCAGCTTCTTGGCGGTAGTTTTCTTGCCGTCCCAGATTACGACTGTCGGCACAGGGATTTCCTGGGTAAGCGTTACAGGCTTGGGAATATCCGGCTGAAGCAGCGTCTGGGGTCCCCGCGGGGCCAGCACTACCTGCCGCATTGCCGGCGGCTGCGCAGTGGCGCTCCCGCCAGGCGGAAGCTTTTGTTGGATGGAATGCGAGCGGAGTTGTTCGATACCGCTGCTGGCCGCGCGCTGCATCTGAGGCTCAAGCGTGTGCAGGTCAATGTGCCGCACTTCATATTTTTGGGCGAGGCCCGGGGGCTTTACCTGAGGCGCGGAGACGAGCCCCAGATATACCAGTCCAACCGTAACGCCATGTGCCAGAAGCGATACCAGAAAGGAATAGGGCCGCCGGTTCGGCTCCGGTCGCTCGGAAAAAAGCGTAATCATAGGGGAAGACCTCATGACCGGATGAATCTCCTCCCTCGCGCCGCCAGGTCCTTCTTGCCGTGGAGGCCGCGCCTCAAGCAATCCCAGCCTGAATGAGCACTGAGAGAGGCCCAGCCGTCCCCCTTCAAGAGTTCAATTATAATCTCTTCCAGAATCACATATAAAAGGGCTTAACCTATAACTCTTTTGATACCTCCTTTGCCGGATCAGTGCTTCCGCCGTTACTATGTGGCATGAAGGGAATACACTGAACACGCGGTTAAACATGCCTGGCAGTCTGCCTGGCCAACCTCTGTTTCGGCTGAAATCGAAACAGGCTTTTGCGCGGCACTTGCCACAAGGGACAGAAAGGCGAAGCTGGCCGGGTAGCCAGTTCAAACAGGCTTCCAAATGAACCGAAGAGTACTCGCGATCCTTCTCGTCGCTTTCTTTATTGCCGCCGCAAGCACTTATCTGGTTTTCCGCCTGATTCGCAACCAGGCGGCAGCGGCGAAGCCGCCAGCCACTACCCAGGTGGTCGCAGCCAAGTCAAACATTAAATTAGGGATGATTCTCAATGCTGACAATCTGACCACCGTCGAGATCTCAGGTACGCCTCCCAAGGGCGCCATTCTCGCGAAAAACAAGGCCATTGCCGTTGGGAGGGGCGTTATATCGGATCTCTATGAGGGTGAGCCTATTATCGAGAACCGCCTGGCCGCAATCGGCTCCGGCGGCGGATTGGCAGCCACCATCCCCCAGGGCATGAGAGCCTGCGCCGTTAAAGTTGATGAGGTCGTGAATGTGTCGGGATTCGTGACTCCCGGAATGCGCGTGGATGTACTGATTGCCGGCACGCCTCCTGGCCAACAGAACGCCGCGCAAGGCACCCTGTCGCGAACGCTTCTCCAGAACATTCAAGTCTTGTCCGCGGGAACCGATTTCCAAAAAGATGCTGAAGGCAAAGCCAAGACAGTGCAGGTGGTCAACCTGCTGGTCACCCCGGAGCAGGCCGAAATCCTTAGCTTGGCCAGCAATCAGGTGAAAATCCAGTTGGTGCTGCGCAATCCGCTGGATACAAAGGTTGCTGCGGTTCCCGGAACGGATACGGGCAACCTCTTTGCGGGCCATGCTGCAGCACCGAGAAAGACGCGGAGCGTAAAGAAGGCCGCACCCAGGTTCTTTACCATCGAGGTGCTCAACGGCTCGAAACAGACTCAAGAAAAATTTGCTGCTCCCGGGGGACACCAGTGAGAGCGAAGACCGGCATTTCCATCGCATGTTGCAGCGCATTGACTTTTGTTTTCTGCGCCTGGTCGGGCTTGCAGGCCCAAGCTGTACCGCCGCCTGCTCAACCTGCCAGCGCCTCCTCTCAGGATTCGGCGAATGAGCTCTCCGTCGCCGTGGGCAAGACCGTACTGGTCGACTGTGCGTTACCAATAATGCGGATTGCCATTGGTCAGGGCGACATCGCCGAAGTCCATGCGACGAGCCCAACCGAGGTCATGGTGCAGGGCAAGGCCGTTGGAGAAACCACTCTGATTATCTGGGACTCGCGCGGTGGCCGTCAGTTCTTTAACGTGACGGTGCGTGCCGGCTCGTCTGCGGTGCACGACAACCTGGACGCAATCCGCCGCGAACTCAGGACAGAGCTTCCCGGCGATTCCCTGCGGGTCAGCTCCGAGAACGGCTCAATCTTTCTTCGCGGCACAGTCAAGGATCTCAACAGCTCCGATCGCGCCGTCAAAATCGCCTCCACGGGCGGAAAAGTCGTCAACCTGCTCAACGTCTCTGTGCCGGCCTCCGATCCGCAAATTCTCCTCAAGGTGCGCTTTATCAGCGTTGACCGCACCAAGTCGTCGCAGTTCGGCATCAATATCTTCAGTAACGGGTTTGGAAACACAATCGGTGGAATTTCAACCGGTTCGTTATCGGCGACTAATCCTAGTGGCAGCACTGGCGCCCAAGTGACCGGAGGAACATCTCCGACGAATATCGCCGTCTTCTACCCCGGTCTGAATATCGGCGCTACCATTCAGGCCCTCCAGACCACCATCGGGGCGCAGGTTCTGGCCGAGCCCAACCTGCTGGCGGCCAATGGCAAACAAGCCAGCTTCCTGGCCGGCGGTGAATATCCCTATCCGATGGTCCAGGGAGGCGGAGCAGGCACTGCGGCGACGGTTACCATCATGTTCAAGGAGTATGGAGTTCGCCTGAACTTCATTCCCACCATTACTCCCCGCGGAACGATTCGCCTTCAGGTGGCTCCGGAAGTCAGCGCCCTCGACTTTGCCGATGCCGTCCAGATATCCGGATTTGAAGTGCCCGCCATTACCACCAGGAAAGTGAAGACCGAGGTCGAGCTGGCCGACGGACAAAGCTTCGTCATCGGCGGCCTGCTGGACAACACCGAGTCGGAGACCTTCTCAAAGATCCCCTTCCTGGGAGACATTCCAATTCTCGGCAAGTTTTTCCAGTCGATGCAGAAGAGCAAGGCGAACACCGAGCTGATTGTGATCGTGACGCCGGAGATTGTGGCTCCCATACCGGTTGGAGCGCCTCTGCCTGACCTGAAGTTACCTGGGAAATTTTTACCGTCCAACTCCGGCATACCCATGAATACTCCCGATGCCAAGACCGCTGCTACTACCCCAAAGCCTGCGCCGCTCACCATGCCAGTAGAGAAACTGGTCGAAAGCTTGAAGCCGGAGGCGCCGCTGACGATTGAAGGCGGCATGGGAACCGCTGGCTCCGGGTCGAGCGGAGCGAGCACCAGCAATGCGCCTGCCCCTGCTCCTGCTCCTCAATGAGGATTTCGGCTGCTTCATGGAGGCAACCGGCAGAGTTCGAGAAGGGTTTCATAGAGCGGGATGCCTGATAGGGGAAAGGATCTGAGACAACGGATGAATCCCTTCCGCTGGATTGCATTGGGGCTGCGGAACCGCCTCGCTTCTCGCCGTCAGGCCCCCCAGGATATTCGTCTGCGGGTTTCAAACCTGACGCGCAATACGGTGCTTGCCACCTGCATGGATGTGGCCGATAGCGCCGCAAAGCGCAGCAAGGGCCTGCTGGGGCGTAAATGCCTCGTACCCGGAGAGGGCTTGTGGATACGCCCCTGTGAAGCCGTCCACACGTTCTGGATGCGGTTCCCCATCGATCTTGTCTATCTGGACCGCAAGAATCGAATCAGGAAGCTGGTGAGCGCGGTGCCACCATGGCGGCTGTCGGCCTGTCTCCGGGCACACTCTGTAATCGAGCTTCCGTCCGGCACAATCCGCGAGACACGGACACAGCTGGGCGACACGCTCGAATTTTCAGTTGCTCCTGCGCCAGGCGACAGGCGCAGGGATTGAAGTTTCGTAACACCCGAATCGCAGAAAAAAGCCATTACCACATATCTGACTCATCCTCACTTCATTTCCCTCAAGGCAGACCAGGCTCTGGCCCACGTGGAGGGAGTGCTCGCGACTATATACCAAACCAGCCACGCGGGCGCGGTCCAATAAGTCCAAAAAACCATGTCGTTAGGGTGCGACAAGCTGCGGAAGAGAGCGATTTCTACTAGAGCGCTCAAGAACGCAAGAGCGATCAAAAGGCTGCGGAACCGGGTTAAAAATGCGCCTTGCAGCAGGGCTGGAATGACCAGGCCCTGATCGTAAATCCAGGAGTAGGGCGCCACAAGGATGGAGACAAGCATCAACGGGCTGCCGTCAATCTTCCAGTCCCAGGAGTGACGTCGAGGCCAGAAATAGGCTAGCGCCCAGACACAGCCCAATGCGGCCGGCAGGTATTGCAGCCAGATGGAGTGTGGACTGAGCCAATCGCGCAGCAGGAAGCTCAGGCAGGGAATGTATTCCCTCTCGATGCCGGACGAACGCACCATTTGTGAGTACTGGGTCCACGCCAAGGGATCGATAGCAAATGTAATTACGCAGCTAGCGGCCATGGCTACCGCCGCGCCGGCCAGGAGCTTGTAGCTCTTGGAAACCAGCACCCACGCCACCAGTACTATACTGAAAGGCAAAAAGAGGTGAGGCTTCAGCGCGCAAAGCCAGAGCGCGGCTCCCGCCCAAAAGGGACGCGTGCCATGCAGGCGTAGAAACAGGACTAACCCCAGCAGCGCGAAGAGCGAGGTTTGCCCGAAGATCAGGCAGATCAGTGCCGGACCAAAGGAATAGCCCAGCAAATATCGGCGATTGCTGGGCCGGCCGTAGAGGATCCAGAGCAAGTGGACCGAAATTACCAGGCTCGCGAGCAGGAGCAAGCCCCATACTACCCACCCCACACGCAGACTGAGAAACCCTAACGGATAGACAAGCGGAAGCGCCCAGGGCGGGTTCCGCATTACGCCTGGGTTTAGATTGGCAGGGAGCCCTGCGGAGCGCTCGATGCGCGTAACGGCAGCCGCGTCGTAGGGATTGGCGTGATGTGCGAGTTGCTGACCCGTAGCCCAATAAAAAATGTAATCGCGTGTGCATGGAGCGTTTGGTAACACAAATAAAAGGCAGATGGTTCCAGCGGTGAACCCAAACGCCAGGCCGCAGACAGTTACAAAGGGTAGTGTTACGATTGCGCGAAGTATTTTCTGTCGAGCGCCTGGTTTTTCTGCAGGAATCATCTCTGGCGTCGAGAGTTCAGGGTTTTGGTTGAGAATCTGTGCGAGTTGTTCTGTGGCGTGCATGTTTGCACCATCTTCGTGGTCTGCTGCCGTATGCGTCTTGCTTCCCATGGACGCTATTCTAATGCTTACGCCATAGTGGGTTCTTGAGCAGGGCAGCCGGCCCTGCGAAATGCTTGAGATCTAACGCTTCGCTGCGATACTGTTGCTTCCCGGTTACTACACTTTCGTGTTCTGTATACAAGGCCGGACTGCCTGGTCCCCCTGTATACAGATGTTTACACCTCGCCCCGGTTTCGATCTCTGTATGTAATTGATTAATAAGAATAAATGGTCGGGAGGGTGAATGGCACGCTACTTGCAACAGAAAGGTCACCTCGGCCTCAGGCTGGGAGAATCTATGTACTGAGAGGACTCAAATGAATACCATGTTTCTCAAGATGTACGTGAAATTCCAGGATCTGATCAGCCGCGAGGAAGGTCAGGATCTGGTTGAATACGCTCTGGTTGTTGCTCTGATCGCGCTTGGCGCTACGGCCAGCATGGGCAAATTGGCCACTGCTATCAGCGGTGCGTTCGGTAGCATCAGCACGGCCTTTGCGACCGCCCTCTAACCTTTTGTCAAGGCATCGCCTTGGCAGTCATACGCCTTCAGAAGAGGCGGTATTTGCAATACTGTGAAAAGACAAATTTCTGAGAGAACACAAAGGAGAGAACTCAAATGAATACTATGCTTCTCAAGCTGTACGTGAAAGTTCAGGCTATGATGAGCTGCGATGAAGGCCAGGATCTGGTTGAATACGCTCTGGTGGTTGCTATCATCGCCCTTGGCGCTACCGCAGCCATGGGCAACTTAGCTAAGGCTATCAGCGGGGCGTTCGGATCCATCAGCACGGCATTTGCGACCGCTCTGTAGCCGTTTTCCAGGCATCGCCATGGCCGTCAGCTTGACGGCCATTAAGGGGAAGCTTTACCTGCAAGACAGAAAACAATTTTGAGGGGAGGAACGTAGGATGAACACTTTTTTTCTTACGTCGGTTGTCAGGTTTCGTAACCTTGTGAACAACGAGGAAGGCCAGGATCTGGTTGAGTACGCCTTGGTTGTTGCTATCATTGCTCTCGGCGCCACCGCAGCCATGGGTAATTTGGCCAGCGCTATCAGCGGTGCGTTCGGAAGCATCAGCACGGCCTTTGCGACCGCCATCTAACCTGTTGTCAAGGCATCGCCGGGACAGCCATGCACACGCCTTCATTGTGGCGTGTGTCAGTCAGCTGTCCGGGAGAATCAAATTACTGAGAGTCCTCAAATGAACACCTTGTTTCTCGGGCTGTATGTGAAGCTTGAGAACTTGGTGAGTTGAGAGGACGGTCAGGATCTGGTTGAATACGCGTTGCTTGTTGCCCTGATTGCCTTTGGAGCTGTCGCCAGCATGAAGGGTTTGGCTCACGCCGTTAGCAGTTCGTTCGGAAGCATCAGCACGACATTCGGCAACTCCATTTAACCCTCTGTCAAGGCATCGCCAGGACAGCCACTACCCGGCGAGTACCTTTGCGCAGAGACATGTACGCCAGACAGGTAAATGCTGCACTATCCCGTCATGTTCGGGTCTGGGCTCACAATTGAACTCCTACATTGCTGCGAGGGGAGAGACACGCTGGCTAATCCATTGCCGATGCGTTCTCTCCCTTGCTTTTTGTCTAAATTCAGAGTTTCAATTATTTTCCTCTCGGCGATGATTCAACTCCCGAGCGGGTTAAACTTCTGAGAGTGAAGATGAACATGAAAAGGACGAACCGGATTGCTCTTGCCTGGATACTGCTGGCGTGCGCGATTTCCATCGTATGGGGCTTTTCTATAGGGCAGGAGAAGATTCGGTGGGTGGATTTCAAAGGAGTTTATTATGGCACGCGATGCCTGCTTCAACACCACAATCCTTACATGCGAAGTCAGTTGCAGGAGGTTTATTGGACCGAGGGCGGCGAACGTCCAGAGTATCCCGAAAAGTATAACCAGGCAGTGACTTTGTATGTGAATGTGCCCACCACATTCATCTTCGTAGCGCCCTTTGCAGTGCTCCCGTGGGAAGCTGCTCACTTGCTGTGGCTTATGGTCACCGCTGGATTCTTCATCCTTGCCGCCCTCCTGACATGGAATCTTGGAGCGAGATATGCGCCACAGGTATCCCTCCTCCTGCTTTGTCTCCTGCTTGCCAACTGCGAGATGATCTTTGACGGTGGCAATACGGCGGGGATCGCGGTAAGCCTTTGCGTCGTGGCTGTCTGGTGTTTTCTCCGGGACCGGTTTGTGTTGGCTGGCGTGCTTTGCCTTGCGGCCAGCCTGGCCATCAAACCCCATGACGCAGGACTGGTCTGGCTCTATTTCCTGTTGGCGGGTGGGGCCTATCGCAAACGCGCACTGCAAACACTCCTCGTTACCGGTATCCTGGGCTTGTCTGCCTTCCTCTGGGTTTCGCACGTCGCGCCGCATTGGATAGAAGATTGGCAATCCAACATATCGGCCATTTCTGTGCATGGTGGCATCAATGAGCCGAGTCTTGACGCCATCACCGGACGTACACCAGGCATGATCATCGACTTGCAGGCGGCCATCAGCGTTTTCCAGAACAATCCACGCATCTATAACGCGGTGAGCTATCTGATCTGTGGAGTGCTTCTGCTGGCTTGGTCAATTTATACCCTCAGGACACGCTTTTCGCAGCGGAGAGCCTGGATGGCGCTCGCGGCGATCGTGCCTCTTACCATGCTCGTAACCTATCACCGGCCGTGGGATGCAAAGCTCCTGCTGCTTACCATTCCGGCTTGCGCCATGCTTTGGGCCGAGGGCAGACCGATCCGTTGGATTGCGCTTCTGGTGAGTACCGCGGGGATTGTGTTGACCGCGGATATTCCGCTGACAATTCTCCTCCTTCTCACAAAAAATATGCAAATATCCACTGTGGGGCTGGGCGGACAGATTCGAACACTCCTGCTGATGGAACCTACCCCGCTCATCCTGCTGGCGATGGCCATATTCTATCTGTGGGTTTACGTGCGGCGTGATCCGGAGAGAGGCCTGCCATGACAAAGGAGCGGCGCAACGCGCTGGTATGGATACTGCTGGCCTGCGGGATTTCCATCTGGTGGGGCTATTCGGTTGGGCAGAACGCGCATGGGTGGGTGGATTTCAAGGCAGTTTATTACGGCACGCGCTGCCTGCTTGAACACCATAATCCCTACGACGTGAGTCAATTGGACCGCGTTTTCCTGTCGGAGAGCAGGGAATCTTCGTCGCAGGCCCTCATGGACCACGTGGGCGTAACGTTGTATGTAAACGTACCCACCACATTCATCATCATCACTCCCTTGGCCATGCTGCCATGGGTGCCTGCACTCGTTCTGTGGATGACCCTTACAGCAGGAGCTTTCATTCTGGCTGCATTGCTGATGGGTGAACTTGGAGCAAAATACTTGCCCCAGGTTAGTCTCCTCCTGACGTGCTTTTTACTTGCCAACTGCGAGTGTTTTTTTGCATCCGGCAATACGGCCGGCATCGTCGTAAGCCTATGCGTGGTGGCCGTCTGGTGTTTCCTTCATGAGCGGTTTGTGTATGCCGGCATCCTATGCCTGGTGATCAGCCTCGCCATTAAGCCCCATGATGCGGGTCTGGTCTGGCTGTATTTCCTGTTGGCAGGCGGAGTCCATCGAAAGCGCGCGCTGCAAACCCTCTTCATTGTTGCTGTCCTTGGATTGTCGGCCGTTCTGTGGGTATCGCTTGTTGCGCCGCATTGGGTGCAGGACTGGCAAGCCAACCTGGCGGCCATTGCGTCGCACGGCGGGCTCAATGACCCGAGCCTCAATTCTGTCACCGGCCGCACTGGGGGTATGGTCATCGATCTGCAGTCAGCCATAAGCGTCTTCCGGGACGATCCGCGCATCTACAATCCGGCCAGTTATATGGTCTGCGGAGCGCTTTTGCTGGTTTGGGCGGTAAGCACTCTCAGATCTCGCTTTTCACAATCCAGAGCCTGGTTTGCCCTTGCGGCGATCGTGCCTCTTACCATGCTGGTGACCTATCACCGGCCATGGGATGCCAAGCTCCTGATACTCACGATTCCGGCCTGCGCCATGCTCTGGACCGAAGGCGGCGCAATTGCCAGAATTGCACTCCTGTTGAATGGTGCGGCGATTGTGATGACCGCAGATCTCCCGCTGACTCTTCTCACGATTTTCACCAGGAATATGCAGTTGTCCGCGGAGGGAGTGCCCGGGCAGATTATGACGGTTGTGTTAATGCGGCCCGTCCCGCTCATCTTGCTGGCGATGGCCATATTCTATCTATGGATTTACGTGCGGGGTGATACGGAGAGAGGCCTGCCATGACAAAGACACGGCGCAACGCACTGGCATGGATACTGCTGGCCAGCGGAATTTCCATCGGGTGGGGTTTCTCGGTAGGGCAGAACGCGAATGGGTGGGTGGATTTCAGGGCGGTCTACTACGGCACGCGCTGCCTGCTTAATCACCACAATCCTTATAAGGTAAGCGAGCTGGAGAGTGTATACCGGGCCGAGGGCGGGGAACGCCCGTCGGAGACAGTCGCGGCTCATCAGGCTGTGGTGTTGTATGTTAACGTGCCTACTACATTCATCGTCGTTGCGCCCTTCGCACTGTTGCCGTGGGGTCCTGCGCACGTGCTTTGGTTGGTGCTCACCGCTGGAGTTTTTCTCCTTGCCGCACTCCTGATGTGGGACCTTGGAGCGAGCTATGCGCCAGACGTCTCCCTCATTCTGATTTGCATCCTGCTAGTCAACTGCGAGTCAATTTTTGGTGCCGGCAATACGGCGGGGATTGTCGTAGG
>CABDYB010000275.1_pt1 | contig 14860 bp, 14 predicted proteins | sample 3131861 | NCBI WGS metagenome assembly CABDYB01 (sample SAMEA5534336, study PRJEB31848) | metagenome | biome: tundra; feature: field; material: soil | place: USA | collected 2013-05 | depth 0.15 m | reverse complement strand
AGCGTGTTGCTCTTGTCGGTTGTCGGGTGCGTCTCGCCCTCGTTCGCAAATCCCGGATCGGCCTTGTACTCCTCCAGCGTTGCGTAGCGAATAATCCCGCGCTCGTTGATCGCCTCATCGGCTTCCAGCGAGTTATTGCCGCTTCCCTGCCCGCCAAACAGCTTCGGCCTGTGGTCCTGGAAGTGGCTCTTCGTAACTGCGATGCCCCACTTGCCTTCGACCTTCCGCATCGAACCCACGGCGTAAAACGGCGCATCCGATGTGCGAATCAAGTAAGCGTTGAATCCCGCGCCACCTGCGACGCGCCCTGTCTGCCGCCCATAACCCAGATGTACCGTCACCGAGTTATCCGGATGACCCGGCGCAACAATCACCGGCGCATTCACCTTGCGCCCCTGCACCGTCAGCTCAACAATGTCGTCTTCTTCGAGTCCATACTTGGTCAGCGTCGCTCCAGAAACCAACGCCGCATTGTCCCAACTAAGATTGGTCACCGGCTTGGGCAACTCCTGCAGCCAGCCCACATTGGCCCACCGCCCGTCATAAACATTTGGGTCCGGCCGGAAGATAATCTCCAGCGCATCCTTCGGCGAAGGCGCGGGAGCCGTGCCCAACGATTCAATTGCCACCCTTGGAACCACAGGGTATGAAGTCCCATCAATCCAGCCCTGATGCAGCGCCTTGCGCCAACCCGTCTCGAAGTCCCCCTTGATGACCGGCTTCCATGTTTCGCGCACCGCTTCATACGGACTCAATCCCGGCTCATCCAATAGCGCCTGAAAGAAATGATGCGCCGTCTTGCCGCCATAGAGCGGATCAATCATCGGCTGCACAATCGAAACTGTTCCGTCGTAGGCGCGAGCATCTGACCACGACTCCAGAAAATGCGCCGCTGGTATGTGCCACTGTGCATTCTGCCCGGTCTCGTCCATGTGCGAGCCGAGATGAACTGTCATCTTGGCTTTTTCAAATGCCGCTGAAAAATTCAGATCGGCAGGCGCATTGTAGATTGGATTAGCATTCAAAACCACCAACCAATCCACCTTACCCGCATTCAGATCCGCTACAAGCGCCTTTAGAGCCGCAGTCTGATTCGACGAAAGATCGCTCAAACGTGCCGCGTAGGAAACCGTCTTGCCAGAGTTGCCCAACACTTCATTGATGACGAGCGTGTGATTGGCAACCGTCGAATCTTGATGCAGTCCCGGAATCACCACGCACTTGCCTGCGTGCGCTTTCAGATCCTTGGCCAGCGCGGCAAGAAACTTCTTCTGTTCTTCGGTCCATGCGACCGATGGAACCGGAAGGACCTCGATGCCAATAGCCTTTGCCAACTCTGCTGCAAAGGCCGGAACCTCACCGGCACGCAATCCCAATCTGTGTTCGGCCTTAAGGCCTGTGGTGGTCGGCGTGCTCTCGACGGCGTAAAGCCGGTTCAGCTTCATAGGATCCTTGCGACGTTCTGCATACTGACGCACTAACTTATGGAATCCCGGAAAACCCGCACCCGATAAAAAGTCAGCGTCAAGCGAAACAATCACATCCGCTTGGGCCAGATCATATTGAATCCGCATCCCGTCAGCGAATGCCGTCCCGGCAATCGCCGGGTCATACTGCACCAGCTTCGCCTTGGGATACGCCGCCTGCACAGCCTTCCACTGCCGCGCCAGTGTCGGCGAAGTGATCGTCTCGCTGAGGAAGTAAATCCCCGTCCCATCCTTGGTCGAGATCACCTTGTTGCGAAACTCAATAGCAAACTCCGCCCACTCGCGATTCTCGCCGCGAAACATCACGTGCTGCGACCGGTCAGGATCATATAAGTCCAGCAGCGTCGCCTGCGTGAACGGGTCCGACGATCCTTGGTTATAAGGATGCTCCGGGTTGCCGTCGATCTTGATCGGACGATACTGATCGCTCTTGACCAAGAGAGGCACCGCGCCGGTCACAAACGGAAACGCCGTGGCAAAGTAATTCGGCTTGCCCAGAATCAAATCTTCCGGCTGCTTGATGTAGGGATAAATCGGCTCGTCGGGCTGCTTGGTGCAACCGGCCAACCCAGCCAGCGCCGCCGACGCCCCCATGAATTTCAGAAAGCCGCGCCTTGAAACCTCATCACCCCACGCATGCGGCGACGAGGGAAACTCCTTCTCCACAGCCGCCTGAAACTCCGGCGTATTCGCCAGTTCGTCCACCGAGCGCCAGTATTTTTTCCCCCGCACGTTCTTCAACTTCTCGCGCACCGCTTCCAGCGTCATCGCCGCCGGCTTGATCGTCGTCACCAGATCGTTCTTCGTCTCGCTCATCGGTGGCAGACCTCGCAACTGGACAGTTCATTCGGTGTGCGAATCTTGTAATGCTGCACGAGGAAGCCGCCCAACTCATCCTGGCTGGTGAATTTCTGGTACGCAGCGCTCTGCACCACCGGTTCCTTCGTCCCGCACTTCACGCTCTCCGCCGTCGGCACGCCCGTCTTCTCATCGCCCACCACGCACCACACCGGCCTATCCGGGGCCGGCTTCTCCCACGCCATGTTGTAAATCTCGCTCGTCGGCCGCAGATTCTTCGCCGGGTTGCGATGGCAATTCAAACACCACTCCATCTGCAGTGTGTTCTCGGCGTACATCAGCGGCATCTGGTCCACGCGACCGTGGCAACTGGCGCAGCCCACGCCCTTATGCACATGAATTTCGTGGCTGAAATAGACGTAATCCGGCAGGTCATGCACCTTGATCCATGGCAGCGACTTGCCCGTCGCCCAACTATCCCGCACCGGTTGCAGCAACTGCGCGTTGGTCCAGATCTGCGCATGGCAGTTGATGCACGTCTTAGTCGGCGGTATTCCCGCGTAGCTCGACGTCTCCACCGTCGTGTGGCAATATTGGCACTGCACCCCCAGCCCCTGCACGTGGTGCTTGTGACTGAAAGGAACCGGCTGGTCCGGCCGCTGACCCTGCCGCGTCACCCAGGGCGAGCGCTGCAACTCATTCAGCGTCACCCCCAGGATGATCACGATCAGCCCCGACAATACCAGGCTGGCGCGTGCCAGGGCATTGGAGCTGCGATCAAAGATTTGCGCCATGCGTTCTTTCCCTTGCCTGGTTTTCTTTTCTTGGATGTGCGCGCCGCGCGAACGGTCACATTATGTTGTGTGAAAAAGGCGTTTCTGAAAATCGTATCCTGGATCATACCCGTCCGAGAGGCGGACAATCCAAAAATGTGAACAGATCCGGCAAAAACAGCTTCACTACAGGAACGAATGCGGCAGCAATTCCCAATTTAGCCCGCTCCGTCCAACCTTATAATCTGCTGAAAAGAAACCGCTTGCGACAACTGACGTGGGGATGCCTATCATTCCATTGTCCTGCCGCCGCGTGCCAGGGCCTGAAATTCTTCGGCTGATACTGCACGATACCATATTCATTCCGGACTGCGCCAGTCCAAAATGGCAACCGACCCCAACTTCAGGCCTCGCCTTCCCTGCAAGTTATGGAACCCGGCACGCCCCGGTTGCGTAGTGACCTCAGTATAGTTTTTTCAAGGAGGCAATCATGTATTGCAGCGGATGTGGTCTGGCTTTAGCGCCTGGGCAGGCGGTCTGCCCAAAGTGTGGCCGACCGGCACTGGCCCCGGTCCCCCCCGTGCCTGGCATGGAGTTCCAACTACAGAACTACGCCGGCAAGGTGAGGGCGCTGGGCATCGTCTGGCTCATCTATGCCGCCGTTGCGTTGGTGACGGGAATCATCGGGCTTGCCTTTGCGAATGCCTTTTTCTCCGGCCACTCCGGCCCCTGGATGAACGGACCCTGGGCGCATGGCCCCATGCCGCCGATGTGGTTTGGACCCGTGATCCTGCGCTTTGGCTGGGCGGTTCTCCTGGTGCGGGTCGGCTTGGCCGCGGTGGCCGGCTGGGGCCTGCTGGAGCATACGCAGTGGGGGAGGATTGTAGCCATCGTAGCTGCCATCCTGAGCCTGCTCAAGTTCCCCTTCGGAACCGCCATGGGCATCTGGACACTGGTCATGCTGCTCGGCTACCGCAACTCGACCCTCTACGACCAGCTTTGAAAACAGCTACATGAGCTCCGTGCCCCATCCTTGCGACTTACCGGGGTCCCCGGCGACAGGTCTTCGTCGCTGGGGTGGTCGGGCGCAAGGGTGGGAGACCACAAAAGCCTGGGGGCCCCACCCTCGCCGCGTTCTTGTTTTTGCGGCATCGGGGTTCCCGGCGAGTGAACTTTGCTCGCTGGGGTGATCTAGGGTGGGATACCACTGACCACTATCCACTGTTCTACAATCTGACCATGAGCTTTCCCGTCTCACGCATGCGCCGTCTCCGCCGCACCGAATCCCTTCGCGCCCTGGTGCGCGAGACCGCTGTCACTCCCGGCGACCTGATCTACCCCCTCTTTCTCTGTCCCGGCGAAGGCGTGCGCCGCCCAGTCGTCTCCATGCCCGGAGTCTTCAACCTCTCCATCGACGAAGCTGTACGCGAGGCCGAGGAGGCCGCGCAACTCGGCCTCGGCGGCCTGCTGCTCTTCGGCCTGCCCGAAGCCAAGGACGAGCAGGGCTCCGGCGCATACGACGACAACGGAATCGTCCAACAGGGCCTGCGCGCCCTCAAAGCCTCGCCCGCCGCCAAAAAACTCGTCCTCATCGCCGACGTCTGCCTCTGCGAGTACACCAGCCACGGCCATTGCGGCAAAATCATCGAAACCCCCGACGGCTGGACCGTGGACAATGATCCATCCCTCGATCTGCTTGCCCGCACCGCCGTCAGCCAGGCCAAGGCCGGTGCCGATGTCGTCGCCCCCAGCGACATGATGGACGGTCGCGTCGCCGCCATCCGCCACGCCCTCGACGCCGCCGGCTGCAAAGACACCCCCATCCTCAGCTACGCCTCCAAGTTCGCCTCTGCCTTCTACGGTCCCTTCCGCGAGGCCGCTGGCTCCGCTCCTCAGTTCGGCGACCGCAAAACCTATCAAATGGATGGCGCCAACCTCCGCGAGGCCATGCGCGAAATCTCCCTCGACCTCGAAGAGGGTGCCGACATGATCCTCATGAAGCCCGCCATGCCTTACCTCGACGTCATCCGCGCCGCCCGCGAGTTGACCGGCGTCCCCATCGGCGCTTACCAGGTCTCCGGCGAGTACTCCATGCTCCAGGCCGCCTTCGCCAAAGGCTGGCTCGACCACGATCGCGCCATCCTCGAATCGCTCACCGGCATCCGCCGCGCCGGTGCCGACTTCATCGTCACCTACTTCGCCAAAGAAGCCGCAAAACTACTCGCCTGAGCGCCTGAATATCTGTCATCCTGAGCGGAGTGCAGCGAAGTCGAAGGACCTCGCAGGTGGCCCGCTCATCAACCTCGAAAAATCAACAAGAGCCATGGAGAGTTGTGCCCCGTTCATCGCGGCCCTATCGCGATGAGCGGGCGGGTGCTCCAGGTCCGGGGCCCCCACGGACAGGTTTTCGTCCGTAAGGTGGAGATCCGGATTTTCGGACCTGGGAATGATGCTGTTAGCTTTCCCGTCTGCCCCACCGCAAGTGGCCGAAGGCGCCCGCCCGGACAGCCTGCCCTGAGCCTGTCGAAGGGGCAAGTCCCCGGTTGCGCAATCCTCTGTGGCGCGGTACTCTTACACAATCTTGTTGTCACCCCAGGAGGTTTTACCGATGCGTTCTCGCCGCACCCTCTCGATAGCCCGCCTTTGCCTCTTCGCCGCCCTGCTGTTCTCGCTTGTCCTGCCCATGGCCGCCGAGACCGCCGAACAAGGCTCCGCCAGGATGGTCAGCCTCATGCAGGCCAACAACTACAACTTCGTTACCACCAAGTCGCCCACTGTCTGGGTCATTCACTTCACCGGAACCCACCTCAAGGACATCAAAGTGGTTCTGGCCGTGGATGTCGACAACTACCAGATGGTTATCTTTGTCACCGTGGTGGAGAAGCGCCGCATGCCCGTCACCACCGACTTCCTCCATACCCTCCTCAAGTTCAATCATGAATTCGACCGTGTGAAGGTCGGCCTCGACGCCGATGACGACCTCTCCGTCCGCATCGACGCCCCGCTGCGCATCGCCGATGCCGCCGAGTTTAAGGATATCGTCACACAGATCAAAAACGCCTCCGACGAGATCTACGGCAAAATCGAGCCCCAACTGCTGCCTTAGAACAATACCGGGTGCCCCATCCTTTCGCCTTACCGGGGTCCCCGGCGACAGGTCTTCGTCGCTGGGGTGGTCGGGCGAAAGGGTGGGACACCACGTACCCCCATCAGGCAGGTGCCCCGCTCATCAACCTCGAAGAATCCCCATGAGCATGGAAAGCTGTGCCCCGTTCATCGCGGCTCTATCGCGATGAGCGGGCGGTGGCCCAGGTCCGGCCAATAAAGTTGGGTGACCTATCCTCCACTTTGCCGGGGTCCCCACGGACTCGGGGTCCCGGGCGAACGATCTTTGGCAGGTGGCCCGCTCATCAACCTCGAAGAATCAACATGAGCCATGGAAAGCTGTGCCCCATGAGCCATGGAAAGCTATGCCCCGTTCATCGCGGCCCTATCGCGATGAGCGGGCGGTGGCCCAGGTCCGGCCAATAAAGTTGGGTGACCTATCCTTCGCTTTTTTGAGGTTCTGGCAAGTTCTTGCCTTTCCCGCTCCTCCACAGCCCAGCCTGGATCTGTTCCTCCGCCTTTGTGCGCCACGGCGAGCAATTCCGACCAGCATTCACCAATAGGACCGTTGAGACTGGTCGATAGAAGGCTCTGCATCAGGCTAGCAACTTCCCAAAGAGCACCATGTCTGGTCGCAGGCACTCAAGGCGCAGGGAGATCTTGATGGATCTCAATTTTTGAAACCAGCCACCGAACAGAGGAGAGAATCATGATGAAACCGAGCACCAACGATAAGGCAGCAGGCAAGGTTCACGAAGTCAAAGGCGCAATCAAGCAGAAGGCTGGCCAAATTGTCGGGAACCCCAGTCTTGAATCCAAAGGCATGGCCGAAAAGAATGCAGGCAAAGTTCAGAACTTTGTCGGCAAGGTTGAAAAGGCTGTCGGCGAATAGGCATATCAACTTCACACACAGAAACCAGAGAGAGCAGGATAAAAATGGCGCATTCAGTGATGGAACAGATGGGCGAGCAAATTGACGAAACAGGGCGCAAGGCTTCGCGGGCGGCTTCTGCCGTTGCGGATGCGTTTGAGGATGGCGTAGAAGCAGCGCGGTGTGCCGCAAAACATGGCAGCCAGGCCGCTTCAGAGCTTTATGTTGACACCAGAAGGCGCGTACAACGGCATCCGGTCGAATCAGTTGCGGTGACATTCGCGATAGGTATTGCGGCTGGAGCAGTGATCGGCTGGATGGTGGGTCGAAGGCAGCTCTAACAAATGAACTCCTGCGGGAAAGCGGGTCCGGCATGCTGGGCCCGCTCTCGCTGAATCGCTCATTCCCTCCTATAGCTACGCCATAACCTCGTTCTCCGCCCGCCTCCCCATGCTTGCCCTCTACGACCGGATAAACGCCAGCAGATCCGCGTTGATCTGGTTCTTGAGCGTCGAGCACATCCCGTGAGGCGCGCCCGGATAGACCTTCAGCGTCGCTCCCTTCACCAGCGCGGCCGTCAGCAGCGCCGAATCGTTGATGGGCACAATCTGGTCGTCGTCGCCATGCAGGATCAGCGTCGGCACGTCGATCTTCTTCAGGTCTTCGGTAAAGTCGGTCTCTGAGAACGCCTTGATGCAGTCCAGAACCCCCTTGAATCCCGCCGCCATCCCTTGCAGCCAGAACGAGTCCTTCAGTCCTTGCGAAACTGTCGATCCCGGCCGGTTGGCCCCGTAGAACGGCGTCGTCAAGTCCTTGAAGAACTGCGAGCGGTCGGCCAGAACGCCGCTGCGGATATCGTCGAATGTTTTTATCGGCAATCCGCCGGGATTTCCGGCTGTCTTGAGCATCAATGGCGTTACAGAACCGATGAGCACCGTCTTGGCCACGCGGCTGGTCCCGTGGCGGCCGATATAGCGCGCCACCTCGCCCCCGCCGGTCGAGTGCCCCACATGAACCGCGTCCTTCAGCTCCAGCGCCTTGGTCAGTTCCGCGAGGTCGTCGGCGTAGGTGTCCATATCGTTGCCGTTCCAAGGCTGGCCCGAGCGCCCATGGCCCCTCCGGTCATGCGCAATCGTGCGGTATCCGTGCGAGGCCAGAAACACCATCTGGTCTTCCCACGCATCCGCATCCAGCGGCCAGCCGTGACTGAAGACCACGGGCTGACCCGCTCCCCAGTCCTTGTAATAGATTTGCGTTCCGTCTTTCATCGTAATTGTAGGCATTGGAATCTCTCCTTATCCGGTTTTGTCCGGTTCGCTCTGGTGGGGGAATCTTGTCTTCCGTGGTTGAAGTTGAATCGCTCTTCGGTCCAGAACCTTATTGAAAACGGTATCCGGCCGCTACGTCTGAGCTTTCTTGTCCATTCTTGCTCATTGGCTCGGATGCCCAGATGGGCCTCAGGCTGCATTGGCAGGATTGGCTGCCCTATCTGCTGACCGCGCTCTTTCTCGTCCGCTTCATTGATCTGGGATCGAGCCAGGTTTGCTATCATCGGCCTGCAAATCAGAAAGGAGCAACCATGCGCTTGAGTTGCTTTCGCATCTGTTCACTCCGATATGCTTTCCAAAGCATCAGCGACTTCGTTAACTCGCCGCTCAGCCGCCTTCGGGAGCGAGAGAGGAAGCCTTATGGCGGCTGCAAACAAAAGAGCGTGCAAGGCGCAAAGAAGTAGAAATGCCGCGGTAAAGGGGCCGAGCGCCGAGTCATGGATATGGGCTGCCGCTAATCTCCATCCCAAAAATGTCGCGCACAGCGTCGTCAGTGTCGGGCCCCCAAGGCGCTGAATAATATTGAGAGCCGTTGTCGCCATCGGCAAGTCCTGGCGATTGACCGAAGCGTATGCAGACGCTATCGACGGCATACCGACCGCGCTCAAGCCCATGCCTCGGATAAAGAGAGCGGCCACGAGTATAGCGAGAACGAGTCCATGACTTGCCAGGTAGAGAAAAGGCAGTGTCCCGATAAGCGCCAGAAACGCGCCTCCTGCCGATACCTTGCGAATGCCAAACCGTTTCGTCAAGGTTCCCAGCAGCGGGTAGCAGCACATCATCCCCAAGCCAAGAGGAGCCAGCAGCCAGCCAGTCGCACTGGGTGACAGGCCACAGGCGCGGATCAGATAGATCGGGATCAGCATCTGACCGGAAAACGCGATTCCATTCGTCATGAATTGTGTGACGACCGAAGCTGAGAAGACTTTGCCTTTGAACAGGCGGAGGTCGATCAAGGCTTTATCTTTCTTTTTTGCGGCGGTCGAGAAAAACGCCGCAAGCAGAGCAATGGAGACAATGAGAGCCCCAAGACCAGTGCGATTGCCCAGATGATCCGAGCCATAGAGGAAGAGCACCAGTCCGGGCGACAACAGGGCCAAGCCAACCAGATCGAGGTCTCGCGGCCTCAGCTCTTCATGATCTTTGGGCAGGATAAGAACAGCCAGCACGACTGCCAGTACGCCGACCGGAAGATTGATCAGAAAAAGCCAGCGCCAGGAAGCATATTGCAGAATCGCTCCTGCAATCACCGGGCCGAGGATCGGCGCGAACAGAATCGGCACAGCGGCATAGCCCATCACGCGCACCATGTGCTTGCCCGCGTGGCGCGCCATCATCATCTGCGCCATCGGAGCCAGCAATCCTCCGCTCATCCCTTGCAGCACGCGGAACCCGACAAGCGAGTCAGCCGACCAGGAAAATGCGCACAGGGCCGATGAAAGAGTGAATACCGAGAAGCACCACAAATACAGTGCTTTGGCCCCGATGCGGTCCACCAGCCAGCCGTTCAACGGAAGCATCAGCGTCAGCGCCAGCAGGTAACCGCTCGTCACCCACTGAATTGCCGCAAGGCTGCTGTGCAACTCCACGGCGAGGGTCGAGAGAGACACATTCACGACCGTCGCATCGAGTTGAGCGAGAAACGAGCCGAGCACAACGACGGACGAGATCTTCCAAATGGCCGGATCGAGCTGATCGCTCTCGCTGGACAGATTAAGCGAAATGTCTTTCACCGTGTCCCACGCGCATCTCCGGAAGAATTGCCGCCGTGGAACCGTCCGAAGCCCCGCGCACTTATCAGGGCGATGGAAAAAACGCCCAGACCCAAAGCGACGATATCCGTTGCAGAGCGCAAATCAAAGTTTCCAACATGGCAGACAAGCAGATACCCAACAACAAGATTGAAGAATCCCCAAAGCACATTTACGGTCGAGGAAGAAAGCCCCTTGCCGGGCGGTTTCGCAAAGGGGCTTTGAAAGGGGCGCCCCATCATGCCGCTCACAAAATGCGGAACAGCATTTGCAAGGATGACGCCGCCAAAGAAGTAAGACACAGAGTGAATCCAGTTCATAGTCAGTTGCTCCTTTTCAAGTTCGTCCAAATTGTTCGTCGAACCCGGGTCTACAGCCGGCACGTTTACCCGCGCGCTCGGCAGGCGATCTGCCTACGAATCTGCGAGGCGCTTGAGCAGTTCCAGGGCAGTTGCGAGCTCTTCCTGCTCCGCGGGCGAGAGCTTGGTTTGGATGGCGCGGAACAGCCAATCCTCCTTCGCCGCCCGTTTGGCCTTGATCAGTTCCCGGCAGGTATCTGTGAGAGACAGGATGGTCTGCCTTCCGTCGGCCGGGTCGGGCAAGCCTTTCACGAGGCCAGCAGCCTCAAGCGTGGCAACCGTGGCGCCCATGGATTGCGGTCTCACGCCATCAGCCCGCGCGAGAGCGCTCACCGTCGCGGGGCCATCGCGTTCCAAGCGGATGACTACAGCCGTCTGAGGCCAGGTGTAGTCGCCCAGATGGGTCTGTTCCCTTAGCGTACGCCGCAGTTGGCTGATGAGAACACGAAGCTCCCTAGCCAGAGCCAACGCCCGGGCACTGCCCGAATTGCTCTTCTGTTTGCCCATGAATCAATTCTAGCATATAGAAAGGCAGACTGTTCAGGTTAGCTTCATATATTTCGGTTTCCTAAAGTGGTCCGCGGGAACGCCGCACTGTCTTGCGTCGCATTGCGATCTCTTGCGATGTCGCGAACTTGCATCCTGCTCGTCTGCCGGGTCGGCAGCTTCAATCTGCGCAACACCCGGCACGTGCTTGTCCTCGGAGCGGGCATTCTGCTCATGTCGCTCATGCTGGCCCACGCATTTGGACGATTCCACGGCGGACTGTGAGCAGCATTTTTTCCGCGGCCGGCCCTGACGCGCCTCCAGGGCAGCGCTATACTCATTGCCAGTACGAATGACGGACTCGCCTATGAATTTTTTCGATAGATTTCTCGATAACACGACGGCGCAAGCCATTCTGCTGGCCTTTGTCGGCTATCTGGCCACCGCCTGGAGCGCCCGCATGTTAGCCCGCCGCAAAGACAAGCTGGAGCAGGTGAACCGGCGCCTGAATGAGTTCTACGGCCCGCTCTACGTCGCCTCGCAGGCGGGCAATATCGCCTACCGCTCCCTGCTCAGAAAGCAAAGCAAATCGCAAAGCTTTCCCATCCTCGACAGCGAGATGAAAGAGTGGATGCTGTGGATGACCACCATCTTCATGCCCCTTAACGACATTCGCGAAAAAATTATCATCGAGAAGGCCTATCTGATCGTCGAGGAGCAGATGCCGCAATGCCTGCTGGACTTCGTCACCCACGTGGTGGGCTACAAGGCGGTGCTGGCCAAGTGGGCCGAGGGCGATTACTCCGAGCGCCGCTCCACCATCGGCTGGCCTCCGGAGTTCGACGTCTACGTGGAACGCTCCTACGCCGCCCTCAAAGCCCAGCAAACCCGCCTGCTCCATGGCTCGCTCCGGAAGCTCCGGCAGCGGATTTTCCACCGCAAGCGGCAGTAGCATACACAACGAAAGCAGGGGCTTCGCTCAGCAGGGCGCCGGCAGCGCCAGGTTCTTCAAGACACGCAGGGTCGGGACGGACTGGTTGACGGTGTAGAAGTGCAGGCCGGGTGCGCCGTTGCGCAGCAGAGTTTCGCACAGGCGGGTGACCACGTCCAGGCCGAAGTCGAGCAGCGCGGGCTTGTCGTCCTGCAACTCTTCCAGGCGCAGGCGCGCCCAGCGCGGCAGGTCCGCGCCGCAGCCGGCGCAGAAACGCAGCGTGTTGGCGTAGCCAGTGATGGGCATGATGCCCGGCGTCACCGGGATCGTAATGCCTGCCTTGGCACAGCGTTCCATGAAGTCGAAGTAGGCATCGGCGTTATAGAAGAGCTGGGTCAAGGCTCCGTCCGCGCCGGCCTCCACCTTGCGGCGGAAGTGCTCGAAGTCCGCGCCGGGATTGGGCGCCTGAGGATGCATCTCCGGGTAGGCGGCCACTTCGATCTTGAAGGCCTTCCCGTGAGTCTCGCGGATGAAGCTGACCAGCTCATTGGCATAGTGGAACTCGCCTGGCGCAGAGGAACTCATGGCCGTAGCCGGCAGATCGCCGCGCAGGGCGACAATGCGCTTCACTCCCGATTCCAGGTAGCGATCCAGCAGCGCGGCGACTTCGGCTCGCGTTGAATCCACGCAGGTCAGGTGCGGCGCGGCCTCCACGCCCGCCTGCTTGACCACCGTCATGAGCGTCTCGTAGGTGCCATCCTGGTTAGAGCCGCCCGCGCCGTGAGTGATAGAGAAATACTTCGGCCGCGCCGTCGCGAGCTGTCTGATCACAGACGGCAGCTTGGCCACGCCTTCCGGCGTGCGCGGCGGGAACAGCTCGAAAGAAAAGCTCAGCGGCAAAGCCATGCGCGGAACCTTCAAAGAAATACCTGGAATAAAACGGGTTTCCCAAGCCTCGCTCTTGAGACCCGGGAAACCGCGATCCTCATGGCGCGTAAGCGCCGTCTGCCCCACCGCAGGTGGTTAGTACCTGTAATTCTCCGCCTTGTACGGCCCTTCCACCGGCACGCCCAAATAATCCGCCTGCTTCGCCGTCAGCGTCGTCAGCTTCACGCCAATCTTCTCCAGATGCAGCCGCGCCACCTCTTCGTCCAGCTTCTTGGGCAGCACATAGACGCCAACCTTGTACGTGTCCTTGTTGGCCCACAGGTCCAGTTGCGCCAGCGTCTGATTCGCAAAGCTGTTGCTCATCACAAAGCTCGGATGCCCCGTCGCGCAGCCCAGGTTCACCAGCCGCCCTTCGGCCAGCACGAAGATGCTGTGCCCGTCCGGGAAGGTGTACATGTCCACCTGCGGCTTGATGTTGAGCTTCTTCACGCCCGGCGCGGCGTTGAGCGGGTCCACCTGAATCTCGTTGTCGAAGTGGCCGATGTTGCACACAATCGCCTGGTCCTTCATCCGCTTCATGTGCTCCAGCGTGATGATGTCCACGTTGCCGGTGCAGGTCACGTAGATGTCGCCGCGTCCCAGCGTCTCTTCAATCGTGGTCACCTCGAAGCCCTCCATCGCCGCCTGCAGCGCGTTGATGGGGTCGATCTCCGTGATGACGACCCGCGCACCCATGCCGCGCAGCGAATGCGACGAGCCCTTGCCCACATCGCCGTAGCCGCAGATCACCGCAACCTTGCCCGCCACCATCACGTCGGTCGCTCTCTTGATGCCGTCGGCCAGCGACTCCCGGCAGCCGTACAAATTATCGAATTTACTCTTCGTCACGGAATCGTTCACGTTGATGGCCGGCACCAGCAACTTGCCCTGTTCCATCATCTTGTAGAGCCGATGCACGCCCGTCGTCGTCTCCTCGGAAACGCCGCGCCACTCTTTCACAACCTTGTGCCAATGCTGCGGGTCTGCGGCATAAACCTTCTTCAGCAAATCCTTGATGACCTGCTCTTCGTGGTTGCCGGAGGGCGTTTGGACCCACTTGTCGCCCGCTTCCAGCTCATAGCCTTTGTGAATCAGCAGCGTCACGTCGCCGCCGTCGTCCACCACCAGTTGCGGCCCCTTGCCGCCCTTGTGACTCAACGCCGCCAGCGTGCAATCCCAATACTCCTCCAGCGACTCGCCCTTCCACGCGAAGACCGGAACGCCCGTCGCCGCAATCGCCGCCGCCGCATGATCCTGCGTCGAGAAGATGTTGCAGCTCGCCCACCTGACCTCCGCGCCCAGGCTTACCAGCGTCTCAATCAGCACCGCCGTCTGAATCGTCATGTGCAGCGAGCCGGTGATGCGCACCCCGGCCAGCGGCTTCCCTGCCGCGTGCTTGTTGCGGATCGACATCAGCCCCGGCATCTCCTGCTCGGCGATGCTGATCTCCTTGCGTCCCCAGTCGGCCAGCTTCATGTCGGCTACTTTGTAATCCGTTGCGGCGTTTTTCAGCGTTGCAGTTGCCATTTTCGTGGATGCTCCTATCCCTTTGAGAATATCATTCGTTGGATTCGCCGCGAAAAAGCTCCCGTGCCCCATCCTTTCGCGTTCTGTGCGAAAGGGTGGGAAACCACGAATCCCATGGCGCGCAAGCGCCGCCCGCCCCACCGCAGGTGGTTGCAGATAATTACCGCTTTCTATTGCACAATCAAATCTGGTGAACCCGAATGACAGAAACCATCCAATCCATCCCCGTTCCGAGCGAAGCGGGCAATCATGTTCCCGTCTCCGAAATCCCCGCCATCGCCAAATGCTCGCGTGCATGGAAGAACATTTATCAGAAAGAAATCGCCAACGGAACATACGAGGGATCAGCTGCTCGCCTCGCCGGCCAGGCCTATCGCCGCCTCATGCCTCCACTCTCTGGGCAGGATAACATCCGCGATTTCATCGCCTGCGTCGCTTACGGGCTGCTCATCGGAGCCATCGAGGAGAAGTGCGGCGCCAAACTTCTCTATGCCGCCCAGGTTGCGCACACCACGCT
>CABDYB010000271.1_pt1 | contig 14969 bp, 17 predicted proteins | sample 3131861 | NCBI WGS metagenome assembly CABDYB01 (sample SAMEA5534336, study PRJEB31848) | metagenome | biome: tundra; feature: field; material: soil | place: USA | collected 2013-05 | depth 0.15 m | reverse complement strand
GGACAACGATAAACGAAGCCGCCTGCCAATGGAACGGCTAGGCCTTGGCCACCACGCGGCCCACTTCCTTCAGACGAGCCGCCTTGCCGCGCAGTTCGCGAAGGTAGAACAGCTTGGCGCGCCGCACCTTGTAGCTGCGAATCTTCTCGATCTTGTCGACCACTTTGGAGTTGAACGGGAAGATGCGCTCCACGCCCTGGCCAAAGCTCATCTTGCGTACGGTGAAAGTGCCCTGGGGGCCTTTGTTGATGGCGATGACCAGGCCTTCGAAGGCCTGCAAGCGTTCCTTGTCGCCTTCCTTGATCTTGACCTGGACGCGAACCTGGTCGCCAGGCACGAACTCAGGGAGGTCGGTGCGCTTGAGCTTGTCTGCCAAGCGCTGCATTACGGGATGAATGGACATTGGGTTCTTTCCTGCTTTTGGACTCAGAATATTTAGTTTACTACAAATATGAGGCTTTGCGCCGGGCCTCACGCGTTATAGTTCCGTGTATGGATGAGAAACGCGAAATGCTGCGCCACACGCTGGCCACCGTTGCCTACCGAGCCGCCCGAGCCCTGGAGGGCGCACCCGATCACTTTGCCGGTTTTGCCGGAGCCGGCCGCCTGCCCGTGCAGATTCTGGCCCACATGGGCGACCTGTTTGATTGGGCTCTGAGCACGGCCATCGGGCAGGAGCGCTGGCAAGCCTCTCAGCCGCGAGCCTGGGCCGAGGAGCAGCGCCGTTTCTTCGAGTCGCTCCAGACTCTGGACGCCTTTCTGGCCTCCGATGCGCCGCTGCGCGCCCCGGCTGAGCGGATCTTCCAAGGCCCCGTGGCCGATGCGCTCACCCACGTGGGCCAGTTGTCCATGTTGCGACGCCTCTCCGGCAGTCCTGCCCGCGGGGAGAACTTTTTTATCGCGGACGTCAAAGCTGGCCAGGTGGGGGCAGTTCAACCTGCGCCCGTCCGGCCGTTCAAGACGCGCTAGTAGCATTCTTATTGAAACGCCAGCGACTTCCAGACGCCGTCCTGCTTCAGAGCCAGTTGAAGCGGCCTGGGCGGGCCCTGGGGCGGAACGGTGACCTCAATCCACAGCTCCTGGCCGGCCTTGAGCCGTGTGGGGTCCGCGGCGTGCTCGGCGATGTAAAAGTCAACCGGCTGGTCGAGGCGCATCGCATCGCAGGAGGAATCCGGCCATGCTGTAACATTCACGCCCTTCGAGGTCTGGTCGGCCTCCGGAATCCGGATGACCAGCAGCCTATTGTTTTCTACCTTGAGCTTGGCGCGGAAGCGAACGGCTCCCTGCCAGTTGACGTGGAAGCCACTCGGCTTTGTGGTGCCGTCCGAGTTGCGCGGGAAGATGGCGTGCAGGGCGCTGGGCAGCGTGCTCTGGCAGCCGTCCACGGTCAGCCGCAGGCTCAGGTAGCGGCCGCGCATCACCATCTCCGGATCGTAGGCCGCCGCCCGCACCCAGACGCGCGGGCAGGTGGAGCGCTGGTAGAGGTACTTGGCCGCAATGGAGGAGACCAGCGCCAACTGAATCAGGAGCAAAACGATGGAGGTTTTGGAGAGTTTCATAGCTCCTCCTCTTCGGCGGAAAGCTCCGCTTTGCCCATGCCGGACAACAGCTTGCGACGCCATTTCTCCAACGCCCATCCTCCGGCCAAAAAGAGTACGCCTAGGCCAATCAAGCCGAGCGAGCGGCCAAACTTGTCCATGATGTCGCTAAAGTAGAACCAGCCCACGGTGGCGGCAAAACCCACAATGCCAAGGTTGACCAGCACCTGCGATGCCTGCCGCACGCCCCACCAAATGATGAAGACGGCAAAGGCCGCCACCAGCGCATGGGCGGCGAGGTTGGGCTCGCTCCGTACATAGGAGTATTGGCTGCCGTCGAAGTATTTGTAGGACTCCGTCCAGATTCGCTGGCACCAGGGCAGCGCAATCGAAAAGGCAATCGCAACAGCCACCGGAATCACGCTCTTGAAGAACTTGAAGACAGCAAACAGAAGCGGAATCATGGCAATGAAAACCCAGCCCCAGGTGCGGATTCCGAGGGGCAGATAGGTCTGTTCTCCCCACGAACTCCAGCCTTCCAGCAGGACGACGACTCCCACGACGGAAGCAATCGTCGCAACGGCAAAGAGAATCCCATGGACAATCCTCCGTTTGGAGCCGAGGAAGAACGTCAAATAGAGCATCGCCCAGACGATCAGGAAGCGACCGATGTAGACGTTTTCGCCGATGTGCCCCTTGGCGTAATAGGAAAACTCCGACAGAATCCACGCCGGGAAGAGCAGCAGGGTCAGCGTCTGTTGCGCCTCGTCGTGCAGCAGAATCCATCCGGCCAGGGCAGCCAAAGCCCACATCAGCACCGCCGCCGGCCAATGCTCCTGAATGTTGAAGATCTGTCCCACCAGGGCGATAGCCGCGCCGGTGGAGAGGGTTCCCACGGCGTGCAGGGCCGTCGAGAGGACACGGAAGCGCTTGCGCGCCCAGCTCCCGCCCAGGTGGAAGAGGCTCACCATTCCCAGCACCACTGCCAGCCGCGTGAATGGCCCTATCTGGTCCCAGTGGGCGGAGACAAACAGAGCCACTCCGCAGGCCAGCAGGATGGCTCCCAAAATCAGCACGACGATGACCTGCCAGCGCAACCCGGCGGGGCGCTTCTGCTCGCTTTCCCAGGCGCGGATGTGGCGGGCGGTGGCCCCATCCAGGATGCCGGCCATTTGCCAGCGGGTTAACAACGATTCAAAGTCAGCCATAGCAGTTGCAAAAAGTAGAACACATTTTAGCGGGCCGCGCGCAACGGAATTTATGGTGGGCTGGCTGCGCGGCCACAGGGGAGCTTGCAGCATGGATCGATAGACACCGGCAGGCATGCAGAGTAAACTTCCGCATTATGCGCAAAGTACTCTTAGTTCTTGGCCTGCTTGCCGTGGCTGCTCTGCCCCCCGCCGTTGCCGCACCAGATCAGCCCTCTGAATACGCCACGCTGCTTGCTTCGCTGAAGGCGGGTAACACCGGTATTGACTACATGCGCCTGCGCCTCAGCTACATGGACTCGCCCGAATACAAGGCGGCCAAGGATGTCTCCAAGTCCGAGGAGGCCATGACCGGTGCGCTGAACAAGAAGGACTATCCCGCAGCTCTCAAAAACGCCGAAGCCGTGCTCGAGAGCAATTACGTGAATATAGATGCGCACTATGTAGCCCTTGTGGCGAACCGGGAGATGGGCGCGACGGACAAATCGGCTTTTCACCGAACCGTCTTTGGCAAATTGATCGACTCGATTCTCAATTCGGGCGACGGCAAGTCACTGGAGAAGGGTTGGGTGGTGATCAACGTCCACGAGGAATATGTGATCCTGCGCATGCTGGGCTTCATGCCCTCGCAACAGAGCCTGGTGAATCAGAACGGTCACTCCTACGACGTGATGAAAGTGAAGAACGCCCAAGACGGAACGGAGCAGACCTTCTACTTCAACGTGGATATTCCCTTCAAGCACTACGGCTTCTGAAGGGAATCGCGCGCCTCTCCTGACCGGCGTTCGCGGTGGGAACCATGCCACCGCCGTATCATCAAAGAGTATGCGCTTTGAGATCGTCACAATCTTCCCGGAGTTTTTCACGAGCTTCTTCGAGAACGGAATACTGCGCCGCGCGCTGGCCGAGGGGCTGGTGTCAGTGGGGGTGCACGATCTGCGCGCCTTTACGCACGACCGGCATCGCACCGTGGACGACCGTCCCTTTGGCGGCGGCGAAGGAATGGTGCTGAAGCCCGAGCCGTTGGCCGAGGCGCTAGCGTCGCTGGGAATTGCGCCCAAAGCGGAGAGGCTGGCGTCGAATGCCGCGCAAGCGGGTCCACCTCAGGTGGTTCTGCTCTCTGCGCAGGGGCGTCCCTTTACCCAGGCCATGGCGCGGCAGCTGGCCGCTACGGAGCGCGTAGTGCTGATTTGCGGCCGCTACGAGGGCGTGGACGAGCGCGTGAATGAACTTTATTGCGACATGGAGCTGTCCATTGGCGACTACGTGCTGAGTGGGGGCGAGCTGGCCGCCGCCGTGGTGGTGGATGCGACCATGCGCCTGCTGCCCGGCGTGCTGGGCAACGAGGCTTCCAGCGACTTTGAGAGCTTTGGCGTGGCCGACGCCGAGATTGCCGATGCCGAAGATGGCGTTCCGCGTTCGCAGCACGGCGCCGGAGGCCTGCTGGACTACCCGCACTACACCCGGCCCGCGGAGTTTGGCGGCCTGTGTGTCCCCGAAACCCTGCTCAATGGCGACCACGCCGGGATTCGCCGCTGGCGCCGCGAGCAGCAGTTGCGCAAGACCCTGGCCAACCGTCCGGATTTGTTGGAGAAAGCCGCACTGAGCAAAGAAGATCGCAAGCTGTTGGAGGCGATCCGGGGGGAAGCTGAATAGGACGGTCAGAAAGCTACGGTGTCTTTCCCGGCACATTCAACTCCACCAGCCCTTTAGGCAAAGCCATTTCGATGCGCTTCGCTTTGAGGTCGATATTCCGCAGAAAGCTTTTTGCAAAAGGAATGAGGACCTCGCCCGCCACGCCTTGCACCACGAGCAGCGCCACCGCGCCGGCCGTCCGGTCTACGCCCTCGATTTCGCCCACCGTCACAGGCTTTGCCCCGGCCACGTCGATCAGCGCGCAGCCGATCAGGTCGCCGGTGTAGACCTCGTCCTCGCCTAGAGCAGCCCGCTCGGTGCGCGGAATGGCTGCGATCAGCCCCTTGAGAGTCTCAGCCGCCGAGATGGAGTCCACCCCGGCAAAGTGCAGCACGATGCCGCCCTTGTGCAGCCAGTGGGCGATGAGCTCGACTTCGCGCGGAGAAGCGCTGGCAGCCGCTGGGCGAGCGGATTTTGCAGCGGAATCCGGCAGCAGCCAAAGCCGCTTCCGGTCAACAAATTTTTCAGGAAAATCGGTGAGAATGTCGGCGAAGACCTCGCCTTTGCGCCCCTGCGTGTGGCGAATGTGCGCCAGCCAGACCCAGTCTTCAGGCGTGGTCATCGCTACCTCCCAAGGAGGGCCGGATGCATCGGTAACGGACCCTCAGGGTTCGTCTTCTTCCAGGATGTCGAGCGTGTAGCGGTGATGCACCTTCATGCTGACGGCGCCCAGTATGGTGCGTACCGAACGGGCGGTGCGCCCCTGCTTGCCGATGACCTTGCCCACGTCCTGCGGCGCAACGCGGAGCTTGAGGACCGTGTTTTCATCACGGCCCACACTCTCCACCTCGACAGCTGACGGTTCATCTACCAGGGCCCGGGCAATCTCTCGTACCAGTTCTTCCACTTCGACCATATCTTTTTGCGTCATGCTCTTGCCCCTGGCCAGTGCGTTCCGGAATTAGCCGCCAGAATTTGGCGACCAGAAATGAACCACTTAGCTCAGTGCGCGCATAGTATCAGCCCACACCCATTGTCGTCAGCAAATAAAATGCGCGCAGGCTCAGGGATGCCCGTGCGCACCGTCAGGGGGCAAAAATCAAGCTGCAGTTGTTTCGGTAACCGTCGCCGGGTTCTTGGCGACCAGCTTTTCGACCCTGGGCGACATCTGCGCGCCCACGCTGCGCCAATAGGTGATGCGCTCGTGCTTCAGATCGACCGTGGCCGGTTCGGTGCGGGGGTTGTAGGTGCCGACGATCTCGATGGAACGGCCATTGCGGGCGCGGTCCTTCTCGATGACCACGATACGATAATAAGGCTGCTTGGGAGCGCCAAAACGCGCTAAACGAATCATTACCACGGTGATATGGTTCCTTTCAGATTCCAGTGCTCTGTTGCTGTCTAAAGGGGTATTCCCAGCCAGCGGCAACCTGTTCTCAGGCGCGCCCTGCCGAGTCAACGACCAGGCAGGATCGTCCAGCCTTGCAAGACACAACACCTAAGTATCGCCGATAGTGGGCGGTTGAGGCAAATGGCCGCCCGCTGCAGGGACCATACACCGAAGCCGTGGGTTGATCTGTGGAGCAGCGCTGGCAGAATCCGGCCATCGTCCAGAAAGCGCGAAGACCCCGGATTCCGTGCGTGCTATTTGCCGGGCTTGCCCTTCTTGCCGCCGCTCGCCTTGGCCGCGGCCTGCTGCGGCTGGTCGCCGCTATGGTGGTGCTTGTGGTGGGCCAGGGCCTTGGCAATCTCTTCAGGGGTCAGCTTGCTTCCGCCCAGATGCAGAACATCGTTTGCGACTGCAGGATCGGTTTTGGTAGGTTCCATGAATTTCTCCTTTTTCAAGGGAGGGCGCTCCATCTGCAAGCTGCCGTACAGGTTCACAGACGAGCCCCTTCCGGCTTGGCGGAAAATCCTCAGCGGCGCGGGAAGGGCGCTCTGAGGCAGACAGGGCAGGTCTCAAGTATCCGCCTCGGCCACCCTGGCAAGAACCGCCGTTGACCGGCAGCTCCTTCTCTTCAGCATAGTCCCATTCGGCACAGCAGGACAGTATGCCTTGTTTTGCTCAGCGGCTAGCCTTTGATTTTCTTCAGCAGCCATGCCATGTTCTGGCCCAGGGTTTTCATGGTTCGCATGCCCTCCTCGTCCCGCTCCACGTCGCCGATCTCGCGGCCGATGCCGATGTTCCAATAGGACGAGCCGGGGATGATCATCTCGCTGATTAAAAAGAAATGATTCAGGGCATCGAAGGCGTGAATCGCCCCGGCGCGGCGCACCGCCACCACGGCAGCGCCCACCTTGCGGCGGAAGAGCCCGCCGTTGGCTCCGGAAACCAGGCAGGCGCGGTCCATCAGGGCTTTGATTTCGGGAGAGATGTCGGCCACGTAGGTCGGCGAGCCGAGCAGGATGCCGTCTGCCGCGGCCATTTTTTCTATCAGCTCATTGCCGATGTCGCCCTTTTGCGCGCAGCGGCGGTCCTTGTTGATGGAGCATTTGCGGCAGGCCAGGCAGCCGTGAATCTTGGCCCCGCTTAGCTCAATAAGTTCGGTTTCGATTCCCTCGTTTTCCAGCTCCTTCAGCACGCAGCGCAGCAGGATGGCCGTGTTTCCGCCCTTGCGGGCGCTGCCGTTAAACGCAACAACCTTGATCTGATTTCCGTTCATGTGTCCGTCTCCCATTGCCGGCCAGCCAGATGGCCGTAATATCCCAACCTCCTATTATGCTTCTTCTGCGAGACGCCGCCCTCTCTTTGGCCGGATCACAGCAGACTTTCGACCATTGAAATTATTTGTGGCGGATTGCGCAAGATTCCGCCCTTATTTCGTTCAATGGGAGTGGACCACGGCCACTGCCTATTGCTTCCGCATGGCAGTCAAGCCGCACGAGTTCGCCGATCTGCACGTTCGCGAACGCGCCCTGCTGGCGGAAACAGTCCGCATCGATCCCGAAGAGGATCGCACTGCGTTTCTGATTGCGGTCGGCAAGATCACGCCGTCCGTTGAGGAAAAGCTGCGGCCGCTTATCGATGCCGAGACGGCGCTCAGCGGCCTGAACGCCAAAATTGAGGAAATTGAGCAGAAAGAAAAAACGCTGTCCGCCGACGAGGCCCGCGACCGCGAAAACCTGACCGCTCTCAAGGGCAACGACGCCGCCAAGCGCTTTGTGGAGGAGCTGAACAGCGCTGAGGACCAGTTGCAGGCCGCGCGTAAGCAGGTAGCTGACCTGGAGCAGCAGAAGAACGCCGCGGTGGAGAAGCTGAACTCGCTGATTGTCGGACTCAGCTTCGACTGGGATGTGAAGAAAGACTAGTTTTCAGGGAACAGGGAACAGGAATCCAGCGAGCAAAGACCAGTTGTCGGAGGCCCCGGCACCCGGCAAACCAGGCCTCGTGCCAAAAAGCACTGTTCTGAATCGCATTAATTAGGACACAAGATTAACAATCTGTTACAGTTTTGCGGGGACATTGCCTGTAGCGAAGGATCCTCTACAAGCCCCTGAAACGGGACTGAACGGGGAAAAAGATCTCTTGCGAGTGGCAATGAGACGGTGTTCCGTGTTAGTTTCCAACTTTCGCGGTTGATTTTTCCCGGAGGGGGAAAGTGACCGGTTTGAAAGCAGTATTTGAATTCTTCGCGGAGCTGATGGAGCGGAGATGGTCAGAGTGCAACAGGCCTGACAGAGTAAAGTGTATTTGGAATCAAGGATGGCAATGAGCAAATCACTGGTGATCGTCGAGTCTCCCGCCAAGGCGAAGACTATCGAGAAATATCTTGGCGCGGGCTTCGAGGTTCTGGCGTCGGTGGGTCACATCATGGACCTGCCGAAGAACGATCTTGGCGTGGAGTTGGAGAATCGGACATTTGAGCCGACGCTGATTGTCTCTCCGGGCAAAGAAAAGGTTGTGGCGCAACTGAAGCGGGCTGCGGCCAAGGCGGACGAGATCTTTCTGGCGCCTGACCCGGACCGCGAAGGCGAGGCGATTGCGTATCACCTTGCTCTTCAGTTGGGGACGACGGCCAAGGAGCGGAAGAAGATCCGCCGCGTGACCTTCAACGAGATTACGAAGAAGGCCGTGCAGGAGGCCTTCAAGCATGCACGGGACCTGGATCAAAACCTGGTGGATTCGCAGCAGACGCGGCGCATTCTGGATCGTCTGGTGGGCTATCAGATTTCTCCGCTGCTGTGGGATAAAGTCCGGCGAGGATTGTCGGCCGGGCGCGTGCAAACGGTCGCGGTGCGGCTGATTGTGGAGCGGGAGCGGGAGATCGGAGCTTTCGGTCCGGTGGAGTATTGGACGCTGAACGCTGAGCTTCACCCGGAAAAACAAGCGGAGAAAAAGCTCAAGGCGCGCTTTGTAGGCATCGATGGAGAGCCTGCGCGCGTTCCGAACGGCCAGGATAAGGACGGCAAAGACCAGTTCATCGCCAATGCGCTGCCGGATGAGAGGTCGAAGAAGGCGGTGATGGATGCGCTCGAAAAGGCGCAATGGTCGCTGGTTTCGGTACAAGCTACGGAGAAGCAGAGGCGGCCGCTGGCTCCTTTCATCACCAGCCAGTTGCAGCGGGACGCAGCCAGCAAGCTAGGCTTTAATGTGCGGCGCACGATGGGCGTAGCGCAGCGGCTCTATGAGGGCGTCGCGATTGGTGCCGAGGGGCCTGTGGGCCTGATTACCTATATGCGTACTGATTCACCGCGCGTGGCGCCGGAGGCGATTGAAGGGGCGAGGGAATGGATCGGTAGCCAGTTAGGGGCGCGATATCTGCCCGCGACGCCAAATGTGTACAAGGGCAAGAAGGCCGCGCAGGACGCGCACGAAGCGATCCGGCCCACCGATGTTTCGCGGACGCCGGAATCGATTCAGCGCTATCTGACCGAAGAGCAACTGAAGCTCTACCGGCTCGTCTGGCAGCGGTTTGTGGCCTCGCAGATGATGCCGGCCGTCTTTGACGTGACCACGGCAAAGATTGCCGCGGTCAGCGCGAAGACAGGCAAGATTTATGATTTTCGCCTGAGTGGCTCGGTGGTGCGCTTCGACGGATTCCTGAAAGTCTACGAAGTTCTGGAGGATAAGAAAGACGACGAGGATGAGGCGGCCAACAAGCTGCCCAACCTGGACAATGTGAAGCTGCTGGAACTGGATGAGTTGGAGCCTGAGCAGCACTTTACCTCACCGCCTCCGCGCTACAACGAAGCTTCGCTGGTGAAGGAACTGGAGGAGCGAGGCATTGGGCGGCCTTCAACCTATGCGTCGATCATCAACACCATCCAGGACCGCGAGTATGTGACCAAGATCAGCAACCGCTTCTATCCCACCGAGATAGGAATGGTGGTCTGCGATCTATTGGTAAAGAACTTTCCGTATATCTTCGACGTGGCGTACACGGCCAAGCTGGAAGAGGAACTGGACGAGATTGAAGAGGGTCACGAGAAGTGGACGGACCTGCTGAAAGGATTCTACGGCTACTTTGAAGAGGAGCTGAAGGACGCCGGCGAGAAGATGGAAAATATCAAGCGCATGGAGCAGAAGACGAACGAAAAATGCGATCTGTGCGGGGCGCCGTTGCTGTTGAAGTGGGGCAAGTTCGGCAGCTTCTTTGCCTGTTCGGCTTACAACAAGAAAGATAAGTCAAGCTGCACGTTTACCAAAGAAAACACGGCGGGCAAGCCGGACATGAACACGCCCGAGGCGCAAGAGGTGGGCGAGCAGGAAGAGTACTGCGACAACTGCGGGCGGGTGATGGTGCTGAGGCGCGGGCCGTTCGGGATGTTCATGTCGTGCCCGGGGTTCAACGAGGACCCGCCCTGCAAGACCTTCCGCAAGCTGAGCAGCAAGCAGCAACAGAAGCAAGCCGTTCCCAAGCCCACGGGCGAAGACTGCCCGCAATGCGGCAAGCCCCTGGTACTGCGCCAGGGAAGTTATGGGGAGTTCGTTTCCTGCTCCGGGTATCCCAAGTGCAAGTACGTGAAGCAGAACATCATTGAAGGACTTAAATGTCCCAAGTGCGGTACAGGCGACATAGCTGAGCGCAAAGCGCGCAGGGGCAATATCTTCTGGGGCTGCACGAACTATCCAAAGTGCGACTTTACCTCGAATAACAAGCCGGTGGCGGAGAAGTGCCCGGAGTGCGGCAGCAGTTACTTAGTGGAGAAAACGCTGCGGTCGGGGATTTTTCTGGAATGCCCAAACAAGAAGAAGGCAGCCGAAGAAGAGGTTGCGCCGAAGAGGCGGACTGCCAAGGGCGCAGCACCGGCGGAGAGCGCGGTGGTTTGCAGCTATTCGAAGCGGATTGGTGACGCATCGCCATTGCCGACGGCCGAGACGCATGGGCCGGTGGTGGAGAAAGAATCCGCCAAGGAGGTTGCGAAGACGGCGGCGAAGCCAGCGGCAAAAAAGGCCGCGAAGAAGGGCGGCAAGAAGGCATTGCAGACGGCGTAGGCGAGCAGCGCCGTCTTCGCCGGAAACCGGTCGCGCAGCAATCTCCGGCCGGTTCCTGTAGTATTGGCAACGGAGAAACTCATTTATGGAACGGATGCTTGCAACGCCGGCAGATGCCGAAATCATTCTCAGGCTATATGAACTGCGCACCGAGGCGGAGATGCGCAAGGCGCGCGCGTGGGTGACAGGCGAGTTTTGGCCGGCTACGGCGGAAGAGTTTTTTGTCGTGGCGGACAATCCCGCCGACCTGCACAATGCGTGGTTGCGGCAGGTGATCAGTTATTGGGAGATGGCCGCGGCGATGGTGCTGCATGGGGCGGTTTCGGCGGAGCTGTTTGTGGATTGCAATGGCGAGGGATTCTTTCTGCTGGCCAAGTTTGCGCCCATCCTGAACGGCATCCGGGAGAAGAATCAGGCGTTCCTGATGAAGACGGCGGAGTTGGTGAACCGTTTTTCAGCCGCTGGCCTGCGCTACGAGGCGACGCTCAAGTATGTGGAAGCCCGGCGCAAGAGCCTGCCAGCTCAGAAGAAGGCTTAAGGCCGGAATTCTTAGCCCCCAAAATCCTGAAGGAGACTCGCATTCCCGGCGAATCTCTGCTAATGTCATATCCGGCCCTCTTATCGGACCCTCTTGGGCCGATAGAGAGTAAAAGCGGATTTATTGGAACAACCTATGGCGCGAGCTGTTTGGAACGGCAAGGTGATTGCCGAAAGTGAGAAGACGGTGACGGTGGAGGGGAACGTTTACTTTCCTGAATCCAGCCTGAAGCGCGAGTATTTTCGTCCCAGTACAACGACCTCCCTGGACCCGGTCAAGGGACAGGCACGCTATATGACGGTACTGATCGACGGAGAGGATAACCAGGACGCTGCCTGGTACTACCCCGACCCCAAACCGACCGCGCGCAAGATCAAGGGATACGTGGCCTTTTGGCGGGGTGTGGAAGTGGTGCCGTAAAAGACCACCTCATTCGTCTTGTCAGCGGCTTTCGGGCACGGGACATGGCAAGAGGCGTGTGATACATTTTTCCCATGAGGATAAAGGGTTTAGCGATATTCGCGGTGATGCTGGCCCTCACGCAGGCGCCTGTGGCATATACAGCTCAGGCAAGCGGTCAGGGTGGCGTGAATCGGCAGGCCCCGCCCCTTTCGGCGCCTTCTGCCGACGTTCCGCAAGAGACTGCCAGCCCAGCGCCAAAGACGGAGGTTGAAGGCGGCATTCGGGAAATCCAGCCGTCGCACATGAGCGTTGCCAATCCCGCTCCCGCACCGTCGGCCTGGAGCCGACACGAGCAAATCACCTGGGCAGCCAATCTGGTGCTGGTCATTCTGGGATATGTCGGCATCATGATGGCCGTCTCTCTGCTGAAAAAGATTGACCGCCAAACGGGATACGTGGAAACCGCAGCCGAGGCCGCCGCAGCCAGTTCTCATGCCGCACTCATGAATGCTCAGGCTATCCTCCATGCGGAAAGAGCGTGGATCCTGATTTCAGTCGAGCCATCCCCGAGCGCGGAGAACTGTTTTACCATCTTGGCTTCGAACCGCGGCCGCACTCCGGCCAGGATCATCGAGACCACGGAACGGACCAGGATTGCCATCGACGAAGAGCACCTTCCCAGCACCCCAGAGTATACGGAGGAGAAACGGAGAGCCCCGTTTACTCCTATCATTCTGCTTCCGGGGGAATCCACTGCTATCAAACTCTTCTGCCGGAATGATGCGCGAGGTCTTTGCGACTCCGAGGAAAGATACCGGCGGATTGAAACCTGGGAAGAGAAGATATTTTTCTATGGAAAGGTAATGTACAAGGATTTGACCGCGCCTACGGACAGTCAAGCCCATGAAACGAACTGGTGCTGCTGGTATATCCACGGACGGCAGAACAGCGGGCTGGTCATTGCCGGGCTACCGGAATACAACACACACATATAGCAAGAAGGTAATTTACGGGAAACCGGGCTTTTCACGCTGAAGCGAGGAAAGCCATCCGAGAGCAATGACCTGCTCTGCGTTCATAGAGGAAGCGTTTGTTTAACCGGCGATGCTGCGCTCAGCCATTTGCTATGTCACTGATATCCTGCTCAAAGAGCGGGTCTGGCTCGGCAAGCCTGATCAAGCGATGCAAATAAGCTCGAGAGATGCACAGGCTTCGGGCAGCCAGCGTCTTATTTCCATTGTTCTCTCGCACGGCAGCTGCGGCCAGTTTGACCTTATAGTCGCGAAGCTGGCGTTCAAAGGAGCCGGCGGGATGGTAATCGCTGATATCGACTACATCGTCGATATCGCCGATGTCAACATCGGCTTCTTCGATGTTCAAACTTAAATCTTCGACGCGAACGGCCTTACCAGGCGCGAGGATAATGGCTCTCTGGATCACGTTTTCCAGCTCGCGCACATTGCCGGGCCATGGGTAACTCTGGAGTAGAGCCATCGCATCGTGCTCAATATCGTCCATTGGTTTTTTAAACACTTGCCCATACTGGTGCAAGAAATGCCGGGCAATCCGCGGGATGTCTTCGGGATGGTTCTGGAGCGGCGGCGATTCAATCCTCATGACGTTAATGCGGTAGAAAAGGTCCTGGCGGAATTTTCCCGCGGCCACCAATTTATCCAGGTCCTGATGCGTGGCGAAGATCAGCCGCGCCTTCAAGGGGATGAGCTTGGTACTGCCCAGACGGCTGAATTCCATCTGCTGCAGGACGCGCAGCAGCTTGACCTGCGTAAACAGGCTCAGGTCGCCAATCTCATCCAGGAATAGAGTGCCGTCGTCGGCCTGCTCGAAGTAACCTTCTCGCGCTCCTACTGTTCCGGTGAAGGCGCCTTTTTCGTGCCCGAACAACTCGGCCTCAATGAGGGTTTCAGGGATGGCGCCGCAGGAAACAGCCACAAACGGACGGCTGGCTCGGGAGCCCAGATTGTGGATTGCGCGGGCGATCAACTCCTTGCCGGTTCCGCTTTCGCCGGTCACCAGCACTGCGGCGTTGAGGTTGGTAACCTTATGCACAAGTTGATAAACCCGCTGCATATGCGGACTCGATCCAATCAGCCGGTCGCAACTGCCGGTCACCTCCAGTTGCTGCTGCACGGTCTGCAGTTGCTGCTTGAGCGTGGAGTTCTCATACGCCCGGCTGAGCATGGTCTTGAGATCCCGAATGGAGGGCGGTCTGCGGCAGTAGCCGAAGGCGCCTGAACGAACCAGTTCAAAGGCTGTCGACCGAAGGGCATCGTCGGCCATGATCACGGAGGGAACATGAGATGCAATCAGGCGTTGGGTGCACCCAATCCGCTCCTGCAATGAATCATGATTCGAATGCAGGTCCAGAATCATGACATCGCAATCTCCGGCAGCCCGGAGCAGATTCATGCCATCCTCATCTGGCTCCAAAAGGATCTCGAAGTCCTTTCCGAGAGCCGAGGAGAGGAGCGTGTGGAGTGTACGGTCTTCCGAATATAGTCCGATTTTAATCATTGCTGGGCCCGCATTCTGGAAAACACATAAGGCCGCTTTCGAGGGGGAAGCGGGATAAAAAGAGATCATTGCCTGCATCAACGTTTGCGATACCGATGGCTATTTGTGTCAGGCTGGCGCCACCTTGGTGTCATCCCACCTTGACAACAAAGTTCAAAGGTGTCAACTGGCAATGGTTGACTCAGGCATCCAATAGTAACGATGGTTGAGTGCCGTGTCGAGATTACTTTAGTACCTTTGTCCCCAAAAGTAATTTATTTAAAGAAATCTTCCAGGGGAACGGATGAAGAAGAGGGTGTTAGCCAACCGATGTATTCGCTCAGATTTATGTACGATAACTATCTTTTTATCAATCATATAAACCTGAAAAACAGTTTTTAAGATGGAGGATTATGTGCCCCAGGGGTTCCTGTTGTTGGAGTCGTAGCCATTCCCGCTGGTGTACTTTCAGAACCTCTTTAGTAAGCAGCAACTTGGGTACTAACCATGTGGACACCTCCTAAAAAGAGTTCTTGCATTGTTCCTGGATCGTTCCCGGCTCTCTGTGTAATTTTATCAATTGCTTCTTTAAACTATTCTGGAGGCTCCAGATGCGCGCGTGAAGGGTGTATACGCCTCGCTTCACTCCGGAGCGCTTTTCCGTAAACATCCGTGTACACCATCTGGGACAGGGTGCTGTC
>CABDYB010000266.1_pt1 | contig 15141 bp, 14 predicted proteins | sample 3131861 | NCBI WGS metagenome assembly CABDYB01 (sample SAMEA5534336, study PRJEB31848) | metagenome | biome: tundra; feature: field; material: soil | place: USA | collected 2013-05 | depth 0.15 m | reverse complement strand
CGCGCGCTGCACTCCGACCCGGTGATCGACGCCACGTTGCGCGTTCCGCAGCAAGAGGGTGCGGCGCTGGCGGCTATTGAGGCGGGGATGGTGGTGCATAGCCGGGAGTACGAAGGCAATGTTGTCCGGCTCACGGTGAGCGGACCGGCCTCGCTGGTGGGGCGGCTGCGGCAGTACCGGCTAAGGGAGGAATAAGCGAGAGGAGGCTCCATGAATCCAAAAGCGCACAGCCGGAGCATCATCACGCTTGCCAGCCGCGAGGTTTATCGCAATCACTGGATGCGGGTGCGCGAGGATGAGATTCTGCGCTCGGATGGAAAAAAGGGCATTTACGGCGTAGTGGAGAAACACGATGCAGCCATCATCCTGCCTATCGATCAAGGACGGGTGTGGCTGGTGGAGCAGTTTCGCTACACCATCGGGGAGCGGGCGCTGGAGCTGCCCCAGGGCGGCTGGGAGATGGAAGTCGATCATCCTGAAGAGCTGGCGCGCGGCGAATTGAAAGAGGAGACCGGGTTGGAAGCAGCGGAGATGACCTTCCTGGGCGAGCTTTGGATTGCCTATGGGTTCACGCGGCAGAAGCAGCATGTCTTTTTGGCCACTGGACTGACACTCGCAGAGAAAGAGCCGGACGCCGAGGAGCATGACCTGGTGGTGCGTTCATTTGCGGTGGAGGAGTTCGAGGAGATGATGCGCAACGGGATGATTCGCGACGGCTGCACGCTGGCCGCATGGGGGCTTTATCTTTTGTTGAAAGGGCGGCAGGGATGAACGGATATGCCGGGCCGACTCATTAAGCCTGGCACACCGAGATTTTTACAAGACCACTTTGTAAATGTTGCCATTATTGTCCACGGCTACGCCGAAATGATTGTCTTCCGGCACGCCCAACTGTTCACGATGAAACTCTATCTGAAGTACGGTTCCCCGATCTCCAGTAACGACTGCCTGTCCTACTTGTTGGCTGCCCAGCATCGTGGAAACATAATATCCCTGCCCGTATACCACATCCCAGGCGAAGGCCAGATTGGGCTGCGGTGGGTAGCTTGCAGGGGTTCCCGGAGTTTTGCCGTTAAAGAAAGTCGCCGTCACAATCGACCACGGTCCCTGGAATGACTCTCCGTTGGCATGGACCAGAGAGATTATCCCTGATTTCCCGAGGTAATTCGTAATTTTTTTTACGGTAAATGTCGGCGGGGTCGACTGCGTCGCAGCCGGGCCCTGAACAGGATAAAGGCGCTGGCCGAACGCGGCTACGCTGCCGAAGATCATACAAAAACTTATCAGAGCAAGAGCAAATTTCGTCTTCACGAGTGATCCTCTATCCGTTAGAAACCGAAATCTTCCAGAAAGTTTCTCTGTCGGTCGAAATCTATCCGCGCTCTTCCATGGGGATATAGGGCGAGGGATAGGGCGGACCGATGTATTCGGCGCGGGGGCGGATGAGGCGGTTATCGTCCAACTGCTCAATGATGTGGGCGGCCCATCCGGCGATGCGGCTGATGGCGAAGATGGGTGTGTAGAGGTCGATGTCGATGCCCAGCGTGGCGTAGGTCGATGCGGAGTAGAAATCCACGTTGGCGTTGAGCTTTTTGTCGGCGTTGATGTAAAGCTCGATGGCGCGGGAATAATCGAACCACTTGGGCACGCCGGCATCCTTGCCAAGCTGCTCGCTCATCTTGCGCAGGTGGGTGGCGCGGGGATCCTCGGTTTTGTAGACACGATGTCCGAAGCCGGAGATCTTCTGCTTGGCCATCAACATACTCTTCACGAATTCAACGGGATCGGCGCCGGCCTTGTCGATCTCGTAGAGCATACGCATGACGCCTTCGTTGGCCCCGCCATGCAGCGGTCCCTTGAGGGCACCGAGAGCGCCTGTGACGGCCGAATGGACGTCGGAGAGGGTGGCGGCGATGACGCGAGCGGCAAAGGTGGAGGCGTTCAGCTCGTGCTCGGCGTGCAGGATGAGGGCAATGTCCAGGGCGCGAGTGGCCGTCTCTGAGGGCTTGACGCCGTTGAGCATCCACAGGAAGTTGGCCGCGTGGTTCAGCGAGCGGTCGGGCGGAACAATCTCCAGCCCCTTGCGCAGCCGGTCGTAGATGGCCACGATCATGGCAATCTGCGCGGTGAGGTTGTAGGATTTGCGCACGTTGGCGTCGTGGGAATTGTCCTTTTCGTCGGCATCGTAGAAGCTGAGCGCCGAGACCGCCGTGCGCAAGACTTCCATGGGGGTGGCCGAAGCGGGAATGGCGCGCAGCATGTCGACAATGCGAACGTCCAGGCCCCGGGCGAGCTTGAGTTGCGACTCGAACTCGCGCAACTCAAGCTCGTTGGGCAGGATGCCGTTCCACAGCAGGCTGGTGGTCTCTTCGAAGGTGGAGCGCAGGGCTAGTTCGTGAATGTCGATGCCGCGATAAGAGAGCACGCCGGCTTCTCCGTCGATCCAGCAGATCCCGGAGTTTGCCGCGACAACTCCCTCCAAACCCTTTCCAGCGACAGCAGTCGGCATAGTCTTCGGATTTCTCCCTTATAGTGATTACTTAGGTGGATGCGGCAATTTTACCCAAGATGCAAAAGAGCCAGCGCCAAAAAGTGCTGTAAAGATGTTTATATCGTAGCGCTTCCATGGTTGTCACGGAAGGAGGGAGAGCGGGGAGGCAAAAATGGTCAGAAAACTCATTTAGGGGCACTGGTGAGCAAAGTCGGGCAGCTTTCCCTGCACAAACGGGAATAGTTCTATATTCTGTAGATTCACACCTTGGATGGCCGAAGCCAGAGCTTCGTCATCTGGCCTTCCGAGTGGAAACCCGGCAATCGTTCGGGAAATTTGGGAGAAAATCCCATTTTTGCGGCGTCTAACCAGACAGGGAGACGTCTTATCACGACAAACGGCCCGCAAGACGGGCTGCGAAGGAAAGGTAAACACATGAGTGAACTTGAAGATACCCCCCGGAACTACTCGGGCGCGTTTATAGCGGCCATCACCGTGGCTCTAGTGGCTGGGTTGGGCTGCCTGATCTGGAGCTGGTCGCTCAACAGCCGCCTGAACGGCCAGGAAGCCGCGCTGACCGATGCCAGGGATCAGAACAAGAAGCTGGCATCTGACCTGCGCGAAACCGATGCCCGGCTCAAAGTGGCAACTCAGGAGCTGGGCCAATCGCTTGGGCTGACGCAGAAGCAGATGGATGCGCGCGCCCAGGAGATCATTCGGCGGGAGCAGGCCGATAGCAAGCGGCTGGAGAGCGCTCAGAAGAAGACTGCGCAGGATGTAAACGGGCTTTCCACGGATGTCACCGGCGTGAAGACCGACGTGGGCGGGGTGAAGACCGATCTGACCAAGACGCAGGGCGACCTGGCCACGACAATCAGCCAGTTACAGTCGATGAAGGGAGATCTGGACGGCCACAGCACCCTGATCGCCCGCAATCACGATGAGCTGGATGTGCTCAGGCACAAAGGCGACCGGAACTACTACGAGTTCACGCTGACCAAGGGCCAGAGGAAGCCGGTAGGCACGGTAAGCCTAACGCTGACCAAGGCCGATCCCAAGAAGAACACATTCAACCTGACAGTGGTGGCGGATGACAAGCCCGTGCCGAAAAACAACAAGGGAGTGAATGAGCCGCTGCAATTTTACAGCGGAAAAACCCCGCAGCTCTTTGAGGTCGTGGTGAACGCAATCAACTCAAAGAACCAGATTACGGGGTACCTGTCGACGCCCAAGAGCGCACCGGTTCCGCCTACTGTTCCATAACTGAGGTATGGGGGGCGAGCACCAGGTTGGCCTGGTACTGAAACCTGAAGGTGAAGTTCAAATCCTTGCGCGCCTCCCACTCCTGCCTGGTCATGCGGAAGATCCAGAAGGCGGTCCCCTCCATGCTCTGCCCTGGCTCGATGGTGGCGCGGGGCGACAGCGGGCTGGAGTGCAGCGCGGCCAGCTCGGGATAGGCGAGAAAGACCTCATCGTATTGGCCCGCGCTTCCGGCGGAGACGGACAGGATGCCGTCTGCCTGCCTGATATTGGCCAGCACATCTTGAAGGACGAGCGGGTTTTTGCTCTGGTTGATCAGCTTGACGCGGGCAAAGACCAGCACCTGGTCGAAGCTCTGTTTGGCCATGGACTCGCCGTTGGCGTCGAATCCCGAGGTGACGACGTGGTAGGGGTGAGTCCAGACCTGAACAATCTCTCCGCTGACCACGGGCGGCTTTTGAGTCGCCAGCACGACAAAGGCGATGATCATCGTCACCAATACTGCCGCGATTACGCCCGCCCTGACCACGTGGGTGGTTCCCTTGGTGAGCTCTTCACCGCGGGCGGCATCGTCAACATCTTCCGGGGATTCCTGATGGAGTAAGCTCATGGCGCCCTTATCTTATCTCTCCGGGCGCAAAATGGGCTATCAAATCCCGCATATTCTACTGAAAATGTGTGGATTTCAGACGGAAGACGATGTTTAAGGACCGCGCAGGAATGGGGGCAGAGCGCATTGTGACAAGAGGAAGAAAACGGACACACCTCAAGCGCCCGCACCTTGACGGTCTTTCTCTTTCGCCCGGCCTTCCGCGCCTCTAGGTGGCACTCGGAGTGGCGCTCGGGGCGGCGCTCGGAGTGGTGCTCGGGTCGGCGCTCGGGTCGGCGCTCGGGGCGGCGCTCGGGGCGGCGCTCGGGGCGGCGCTCGGAGTGGCGCTCGGGGTGGTGCCCCGCAGCCGGATCACTGCATCCGCCTGAGCGCCCTTCTGGCCCTGGACGATATCGAACTCAACGTCATCGCCCTCTTTCAGCGTCTTGTACCCGTCCAACTGAATCGATGAATAGTGGACGAATACGTCCGGCCCATCTTCACGACCGATGAAACCGTAACCTTTGGCGTTGTTGAACCACTTGACCTTCCCTTTGTATTGAGCCACAGGGTCCTACCTTCCTTACATCCTGTGATGTACGGCGGGCGATAACAGGGGAATGCCCACCGCTATGCAGTATGACGTGAAAAGCCTTGCTTAAGATGCAGAAAACTGGCGAAAAGCGCAAATTATGGGACAGGGCCGGATTTTAGCCTCCGGCCCTGAGTGGGAAGGTTTGCCAGAATAGGGTCTATCCGCAGCCTCTATTTTTTGCCTTTACCAGTGAGCCTGCGCGCGTACAAGAGCACGGCGGAGAGCGTCTTGCCGTCCAGAATGGCGCCTAATTCGATCAGTTTGAGCAGCTCAGAGAGTTTGACCAGGCGAAAAGCGATGTGCTCATCGTCGTCCGGATGGGCGTCGCCGGCCACCAGGCCCTCCGCTACAAAAATCTTCATCGACTCGCCCAGAAAGCCAGGGCTGGCATAGTACTCGACCAGCGGCTTCCATTTATTGGCACGGTAGCCGGTCTCTTCCGCAAGCTCCCGCTGGGCGCCCAGCAGGGGGTCTTCGCCGGGTTCCAGCTTGCCTGCCGGCAGCTCCCACAGGAACCGGTTGGCGGCATGACGATACTGCCGCTCGACCACAATCCAGGGGTCGCGCTTGTTTTTCGCGTTGTCGATGGCCAGGACAACCACGCTGCCGTTGTGGTGGACGATATCGCGGGTAGCCAGTTTGCCGCCGGGCTCGATAAGCCGATCGCGCAGTACACGGAAGAGTGGCCCTTCGAAGATCGTCTCAGAGCTGAGCAGCTCAGCCTTCTCCTCCATCGCGGGCAGGAGCGCTTTGAGGGCCTTCTTTGCCCTGGGCTTCTTCAGCGCTTTCGCTTTCTTGAGGGCTTTCTTCGCCTTGGGCTTCTTCAGCGCTTTCGTTTTCTTGAGGGCTTTCTTCGCCTTAGGCTTCTTCAGCGCTTTTTTTACTTGCTTGATGGCCTTCTTTACCTTGGGCTTGGCGGCCTTCTTCCCCTTGGATTTGGCGGCTTTTGCTTTCCTGGGCTTGGTGGCTTTGACGGCTTTCTTCTTCTTCTTGGGCATCTCTTGTCTCTCCTCCATCAGGGGCGATTGATGCGCACTCGGACAACATGCGCAATCAGATACAGAGTATACGCATAACGCGGCCCATTGCAGCAACCAAAACTTACTCGTGCAACGATGGGGTCTGGCGTGGCATCCTAAACTGGTACCGAATCCCATTCAGCGCGCATCGATCGGGTTCGCTGTGGGATTCCATGTCACTAAAGAGAATGAGTTGCTGAGCGCAGAGTGCCATCCCATCACCGTGGCGCCGGGACTAAGCCGGCTGTTTCTGGAGTACTGCTCCGGGGCAGCGGCGGCGCGTGCGTACTATGCGCCTGGTTCATGGGACGAGAGCTGGCGGGAACGGCCGGAGATTCCCGCGCACTGGCCGGAGCTGGTGGGGCTGCTGGCCGGGCAGAATCCGTCCTCTGCCGCAAAGACAGGGGCTTCCGCGGCGGCCTTGGAGGCTCTCCGCGGCGGTGCGGGAGTGGTGGTAACCGGGCAGCAGGTGGGTCTGTTTGGCGGGCCGCTGTTCACGCCTTTCAAGGCGGCTTCGGCGCTGTCCCGCGCGCGAGAGGCCACGGCAGCGGGCCGTACCCATGCCGCCATTTTTTGGCTGGCCACGGAAGACCACGACTTTGCGGAGATCAACCATGTGGTGTTTCCCGCGCGGCGAGAACTGCGCAAACTGAGCTATACGGCGGCGCCCGATGCAGCGCGACCGGTGGGCGGCATAGTACTGGACGACTCGATTACTCCGCTGGTTGAGCAGGCGGGGGAGCTGCTGGGGGATTCCGAGGTCATGGAGGCGCTGGCAGCGGCATACAAGCCGGGGCGCACCCTGGCGCAGGCCTTTGCGGAGTTTTATTGCCGGGTTTTTGCCGCGCAGGGGCTGCTGGTGCTGGACGCGAGCGGACGCGCATTCCATCGCATGGGCGCGCCGGTGCTGCGTGCCGCGTTGGAGCGCGCCAATGAGCTGCACCGGGCGCTTGTAGTGCGGAATAAGGAACTGGAGGCGACCGGCTATCACGCGCAGGTGGTCGTGGGACCGCAGTCCAGCCTGCTGTTTCTCATCGACGAACAGACGGGAGTTCGCAACGCACTCAAGCGGCTGGCCCCGAGCGCACAGGAGCCGGATGGCCTGTGGCAAGCGGGGCGGCAGAGCTTTTCGACGGCGGATTTAGTTGGGATTCTGGATGCCGAGCCGGAGCGCATTTCGCCCTCGGCGCTGCTGCGGCCGGTTTTCCAGGATTTTCTGCTCTCGGGTTCGGCCATCGTCGGCGGACCGGCGGAGATTGCCTACTTTGCCCAGTCCGCCGTGCTGTACGAGCGCATTCTGGGGCGAGTAACGCCGGCGCAGCCGCGTTTTTCCGCTACGCTGGTGGAGCCGAAGATCGGCGATGCACTCAAAAAGTATGGACTGACGCTGGAGCAGGTTTTTGGCGAGAACTCCGCGTCGCTGGCGCAACTGCTGGCTGCCCGGACGATGCCGGAGGAGGGAAAGCGGAGGCTGGCGGCGTCGGGGACGGCGTTGGAGGCCGAGCTTGCGGAGTTGCTGGAGTGGATGGGTTCGCTGGATGCGGGGCTGGGCAGGTCGGCAGAAACGGCGGCCAGCAAGATGCGCTACCAGATGAACCGCCTGCGGCGCCTGGCAGCCAACTTCCAGTTGCAGCGCGAGGAGGCGCTCTTGCGCCAGGCCGAGGCTGTCAGCCATGCGCTGTATCCCGGCGGCACATTGCAGGAACGGGTGCATGGCGCGGCTTATTACTTTGCCCGCTACGGTTTTGGGCTGGCAGAGGAGATTACCGCGCAGGCTGCGAAGTGCAGAACTGGTCACGCGGAGATGTGGCTGTAAATCAGGGGTCAGGGGTCAGAGCCGCAAGGTGCTCAAATGCAATCGAACGCAATGCTAGACTGATTTAACCGTTATGGAGGTTTATAGCAAATGAAAACTGTTTATCGTTTTGGCATAGTGCCGTTGGTTGTCCTGGTGATGTTCTTCCTCTTCCCTGCCCTGCGGGCGCAGGAGGTGCGGAATACCGCGCCAACGCCGGCGGCAGGCGCTGAGACGCATAAAGAGGCAGACAAGGACAAGGAAGCAACGGCCGTTCCGCCGGAGAAGACCGTGGCCACGCATCACGAAATAACGCTGGGCGGCAAGACGTTGAAGTACACGGCAACGGCCGGAACACTGCTTATCCGTGATGAAGAGGACAAGCCCTACGGGAGCATCTTCTACGTGGCGTACACGCTGGACGGCGCCGACGCGCAGACGCGGCCGGTGAGCTTTCTGTATAACGGCGGGCCTGGCTCGGCCTCGCTGTGGCTGCACATGGGCTCATTCGGGCCGGTGCGGATTATGACCGACAGCCCCGACCCAACTGCCGGACCACCCTACAAGCTGGTTGCAAACGAGTATTCGCTGCTGGACAAGAGCGACCTGGTCTTCATTGACGCGCCGCTGACCGGCTACTCGCGCGCCGTGGGCAAAGGTACAGCCAAGGATTTCACGGGCGTGGACCAGGACCTGCGCGCCTTCGACCGTTTCATCCAGCGCTATCTGAACGTGAACCAGCGCTGGAACTCGCCCAAGTTTCTCATCGGCGAGTCGTACGGGACGACGCGCTCAGCTGCTTTGGCCGACATGCTGGGCAACGACGGGGTGCAGCTGAACGGCGTGGTGCTGATCAGCTCGATTCTGAATTACGGCATCCGCGCCGGGGGCTACGACACGACCTACATCTCCAACCTGCCCAGCTACGCGGCGGCAGCCTGGTACTTCAATAAGATTCCCAACAAGCCGGCGGACCTGGCGGCATGGGTGGAACAGGCGCGCGTCTTTGCCGCGGGGCCGTACGCGCAGGCGCTGTTTGCGGGGCACAACCTGCCCGTGGCGCAACTGGATGCCGTGGCCAAGGAGGTGAGCCGGCTGACGGGCCTGAGCGTGGATTACGTGAAAGAGGCCAACCTGAGAATCTCGCCGACGCGATTCAGGAAGGAAGTGCTGCGCGACGACCGCAAGACGCTGGGCCGCTACGATATGCGCTTCGAGGGAGTGGACTTGGATGCGGCCGGCGAAGCGCCCAGCTATGACGCCTCCGAAGCGGGCATCATAGGCGCCTTTGTCGCTGCTTTGCACGATTATCTTGAGCGGGAGCTGAAGTACGAATCGACCGATGCCTACCGGCCCAGCGCCGAGTCGATTGGCCAGTGGGACTGGAAGCACAAACCCACCAGCGGCGGACCGGGGATGGGGGCCTTCGGGCAGTCGCAGTCGGAGCCGTGGGTGGCAGCGGACCTAGCCAGCGCAATCCGGAAAAATCCACACCTGAAGGTCTTCTCGGCCAACGGTTACTTCGACCTGGCCACGCCGTTCTTTGCCACCGAGTTCGACCTGGCGCACATGAACCTGGAGGCGGCGCTACGCGGAAATGTGCAGTTTGGCTATTACCCGTCAGGGCACATGATCTATCTCAACGTCGATGCCCTGCGCCAGTTGAAAGGCGATTTGGCGGAGTTTATCGGCAAGGCGGGGAACTAGAACAATAATCGTTTTACTTCCCAGGTCCCCAAATGCGAGGGACCTGGGGCACCCATTCATTTGTGATCAGACCTGCACCACCCTCCAAGGCGGGGAATTGAGGAATTTCTTATTCATACGAGTTTCCCGCAGCCGGTATAATTGGCGCGGACAATTGTGAGGTTTCCGATGAGACGATTTTTTGCAATCCTAGGCGTAGCTTTTCTGGCGTTAGGGCTGTCGCAGGCTCAAACAGAGTCCTGTGCGGTGGCGGGCACGAACAATGACTTTCTTGGCATCCAGACCATCCGCCTGTGGCCGGGAGACGCACCCCTGGCCATTGGCAAGGCTTGCGAGGATACGCCCACACTGACCATCTTTGAGCCCGCGCATGGCCAGGGTAACGGCTCCGCGGTGGTGGTTCTGCCGGGCGGCTCTTATCTTCACCTGGCGGCAAACCATGAGGGGCGGCAGGTGGCCGACTGGTTCACCACGCGCGGCTTTCGCGCCTTCGTTTTGAGCTACCGGCTGGCCTCGCACGGCTACATTCTGCCGGCTCCGCTGCTGGATGCGCGGCGGGCCGTGCAGACGGTGAGGGCGCGGGCGAAGGACTACCAGATCGATCCCAACCACATTGTTATCATTGGTTTTTCAGCCGGAGGGCATTTAGCGGCGCTGGCTGGTACACAGTTTGTGGCCGGAAAACCGGACTCCGAAGACCCCATTGAGCGCGTCTCCAGCCGCCCGGATTACCTGGTGCTGGGCTATCCCTGGATCGGCGCTCTTTCCGAGTCTGATCCCCGCTATCTGGACCGCTGCAAGAAGGAGTACGCAATCGACAAGTGCGAGGCGCTGCGGACCGGTTACTCCCCGGAGCTGTCGGTGACCAAAGAGACGCCGCCCACCTTTCTTTATCACACCTTCAACGACCAGTCGGTTCCGGTGGAGCAGGGGCTGAGGTTTTATGAGGCGCTGGTCAAGGCCGGCGTTCCCTCCGAAGCGCACATCTTTCCGAATGGACCTCACGGCGTGGGCCTTGGCAAGGGCGACGCCGTTCTGGACCAATGGCCCAACCTGCTGGAGAACTGGCTGCGCGCGCAGGGGCTGCTGACGGCGGACAAACCGGTCGACAAGCCGTAGCAGTTCGGCAGCGGAAGCAAGCAGTTTGCAAAGGAAGAAAAAGGCCTGAAAAATGAAGAAGCGGGCTGCCGACTCCGGGAGTGGAAGGACTTCCCGAAGCCGGTCGCCCGCTGGACCCTGGATCGGGTCTAGGTGTAGATTCAGTCTAGGCTTGTTTCCGGCAAAATCAAGTACTTTTTTGAACAATCGTTCCCAAGAGTGACCGCCATCACGGGAGTCCCTATATAGGGGCCAGATTCGTTGACTTGACGGTTCGCACTTGATACAAAAAAGTGTTCACCCGCGTGCGAGAGACCCATTAGACCGCCTGGACAATCTGGATAAGCTGGACAAGCTAAATCAGCATGCAAGAGATCATTCAACAACTCGGGACGCTTTTGCTTGGCGCCATCCCCACAATTCTGCTGTTCACCGTACTGGTTCTGGCGTACCAGTTTTTGGTACAGGGGCCGCTGACAGCCACGCTGAAAGAGCGCCGCGCCCGCACTGAAGGCGCGCAGGCGAAAGCTCACCAAGCCATTGCCCAGGCCGAAGATATGGCAGCCGAGTACGCCGAGCGGCTGCGCCAGGCCCGCGGCGAGGTCTTCAAGGCGCGCGAGACGCGCGTGAAGCAGTGGAATGCGGAGCGCGACGCAGCCCTGGATGCCGCCCGCAAGGCAGCCGGGCAGAAGGTAAGCCGGGCCAAGGCGGCGCTGGAAGCCGAAGCCGCGCAGGCCAAGCAGGCCATCCAGGCCTCCGCCGGAGATTTGGCTATTTTGGTGGTGCGCGCTGTGCTGCCCGTGGCCGCCGGGGGTTCCCGTTGAGAGATTTCATGCCGCAAGGGCGATTTTCCCGTTCCATTCTCCGCATATTGTTTTTGGCGATGTTTGTCGCCGCGGGGCTGACCACGCCCATTCGCCTTACGTCCCAGACCTCATCTACCGCGTCCCAGCCGGCGGTGGCTACCGCTACCAGTGACGCGGCCAGGCCCGAGGCTGCCAAGCCTGAAGAGGCTCCGAAGTCCGAAGCAGAGACGAACGACGCTTACCTGCATTCCCCCATGGTGAAAAAGTTGGCCGGGATGCTGCATCTGGACGTGGATACCACGGCAAACATCTTCGAGGGCATCAACTTCGGCATTGTCGTGCTGGCGATTGGCTTTTTTCTTTTCCGTTGGCTGCCCAAGACGCTGCGCAGCCGCGCCGAGAAAGTGCGCACCGGCATCGAGTCGACCCGCAAGGTGACTGAAGACGCCTATGCGCGGCTGAGCGCCATCGAGGCCAAGCTCTCCGGGCTGGACGGGGAGATAGAGCAGATTCGCGCGCAGGTGGAAGTGGAAAGCCGGGAGGACGAGGCGCGCATCAAATCCACAATCAAGGAAGAGAGCGCCCGCATCGTGGCCTCCGCCGCGCAGGAGATGGAAGCCACGGTGGCACAGGCGCGGCGCTCACTGCGCCACTTTGCCGCGGACCTGGCCATCGAAGAGGCCGCGAAGCAATTGAAGATTACGGCGGAGACAGACCGGGCGCTGATTGCCGAGTTTCTGGGCGACACAGCCGTGACGGAAGCACCAAAGAAAGGGCGGAAGTAGATGGCAGCCTTTGTTGCACGATACGCCCGCGCCTTTGCCGACGTGGTGACCGCCGAAAAGCTGGACACGGCAGCACTGGACCGGCAGATGGATGATTTTCTTGCCACCTGGGATGCGAGCGTCGAGTTGAGAGAACTGTTTGCCAATCCGGCTGTTGCCGTTCCGCAGAAGATTACGGTTCTGGACAAGATGAACGCGAAGCTCAAGCTCCAGAAGGAACTGCGCAACCTGCTGGCGGTGCTGATCAAGAACGACCGCATTGGCGAGGTGAAAGACGTGGCCGCGGCCTATCGCGTGGAGATGCAGGAGCGGCGGGGGATTCGTCCGGTGGAGATTGTGACCGCTCACGAACTCGACGAAAAGGACCGCGCCAGCCTGGTAGACGGGGTAAGCAAACTGGCGGGCGCGCAGATTCAGGCGAGCTTCAAGCTGGACAAGTCGATTCTCGGCGGAACGGTGGTGCGCATCGGCTCCACGGTTTATGACGGGTCGGTTCGCGGACGGCTGGAACGTTTAAAAGCAGTGATCAGTGGACAGTGAACAGTGGTCAGTTTGTAGTCAACAGTTTGTAGTCAACAGTTTGTAGTCAACAGTTTGTAGTCAACAGTTTGTAGTCAACAGTTTGTAGTCAACAGTTTGTAATGAGCAGCGGTCAGACAACAGTATTCTGTGAATTAGGTCAGATGCAGCTAGTTTTTAACTGACCACTGTTCACTGATCACTGACCACTGTAGAAGGACAGAGATGGCTCAGATCAAGGCAGACGAAATAACGCAAATACTTCGCGAGCAAATCGCGAACTACGACTCCAAGGTCCAGGTGGACGAAGTCGGGACCATTACGTCGCTGGGCGACGGCATTGCCCGCCTGCATGGCCTGGACAAGGTGATGGCCGGCGAGCTGCTCAGCTTTCCGCACGACATCGCCGGGTTGGCGCTGAGCCTCGAAGAGGATTCGGTGGGCGCGGTGATTCTGGGCGACTACACCGAGCTGAGCGAAGGCGACGAGGTGAAGCGCACGGGGACGATTTTGAGCGTGCCGGTGGGCGAGGGCATGATTGGCCGCGTGGTGAACGCGCTGGGACAGCCCATCGACGACAAGGGGCCCATCAAGTCGAAGAGCTCCCTGCCCATCGAGCGGCTGGCCCCCGGCATCATCGACCGGCAGCCGGTGCGCGAGCCGATGGCCACGGGGCTCAAGGCTATCGACGCCATGATTCCCATCGGCCGCGGGCAGCGCGAGCTGATCATCGGCGACCGGCAGACGGGCAAGACTGCCGTGCTGCTGGACACGATTATCAACAACGCCAAGAACGATTTGATCTGCATCTACTGCGCCATCGGGCAGAAGCGGTCGTCGATTGCTCAAGTCGTTCAGACGCTGACCGAAGCCGGGGCGATGGGGCACACGGTCATCGTTGCCGCCTCGGCTAGTGAGCCCGCGCCGATGCTTTACATTGCTCCCTACGCGGCCACGGCCATCGGCGAGTACTTCCGCGACTCGAAACGCCACGCGCTGGTGATGTACGACGATCTGTCGAAGCACGCCATGGCCTACCGCGAGATTTCTCTGCTGCTGCGCCGTCCACCGGGCCGCGAAGCCTATCCGGGCGATGTTTTCTATCTGCATTCGCGCTTGCTGGAGCGCTCGTCAAAGATGAGCAAGGAAAAGGGCGGCGGCTCGCTGACGGCGCTGCCGGTGATTGAGACGCAGGCGGGCGACGTTTCAGCTTACATCCCGACCAACGTGATTTCGATTACCGACGGACAGATTTTTCTGGAGACGGATTTATTCAACTCCGGCGTGCGTCCGGCGGTGAATGTGGGTCTGTCGGTTTCGCGCGTGGGCTTTTCGGCGGCCATCAAGGCGGTCAAGCAGGTAGGCGCAACGCTCAAGCTGGACCTGGCGCAGTATCGCGAACTGGCGGCCTTCGCGCAGTTCGGCTCGGACCTGGACCCGCTGACGCAGAAGCAGCTTAATCGCGGCAGCCGCTTGACGGAACTGTTGAAGCAGCCGCAGTTCCAGCCGCTCACCTGGCAGCAGCAGACGGTGATTTTATTTGCCGGCACGCAGGGCTACCTGGACGATTTTCAGGTTAGCGATATTCGCGCCTTTGAGGTGGGACTTTACAAGTACTTTGAGAGCGCGCAGACGGCGCTGATGGAAGACCTGACCAAGAAGAAGGCGCTCGACGACGACTTGCGCGGCAAGCTGCACGCGGCGCTGAAGGAGTACGCGGCCAACTTCAAGGCGGAGCTGGCTTCCGCCAGTGGTCAGTGAACAGTGGACAGTGGTCAGTTCGGCCACGCCAGAAGATTTAAGAAAGAAAGGGAGAATATGCTCGCAAGTCATTGGAAACGCATCACAGCTGTAGTCGTTTTCTCCGGTCTTTCTATTGCTGTGTGCTCTGCTCAAAAAATGAACGTGAAGATCATTCAGCGTCAGAACGGTGCGGCCGAATACAGCTATGACGAGTCTAGGAAACATGTTGCGTTAAACACAGGGCCGTTAAGTGTCGGTTCTGTAATACCTTTGAGCACGGTTACTTACAAGGTAATTGGCGCAACGTTTTCGCTATTATTGCCAGATGGCAGGATAGCTGTGGTTAATTGCGCAGGCAAGCAAAGCTTTGATCGATCACGTGATTTTGCACTACGAAATTGTCGAATGCCGATGCCTCAGGTAACCGACATTTCAGTTCAATTCAAGCGGAATACAGCCAAGCTATTTTGGCTCACGAGTATCGACGGAAAGACATTTGACAGCGAGACATACCAGATATTGGGCGTTCTGGACAAATAGCCAATATCTTCAACAAGGATTGCAGCACGAACACGGTAACTGATCACTGACCACTGATCACTGAGCACTGAAAATGGCAAACGTCCTTGATCTACGGCGTCGGATACGCAGCGTGAAAAACACGCGGCAGATCACCAAAGCCATGAAGATGGTTTCGGCGGCCAAACTGCGGCGCGCACAGGAGCGGGCGCTCA
>CABDYB010000264.1_pt1 | contig 15230 bp, 10 predicted proteins | sample 3131861 | NCBI WGS metagenome assembly CABDYB01 (sample SAMEA5534336, study PRJEB31848) | metagenome | biome: tundra; feature: field; material: soil | place: USA | collected 2013-05 | depth 0.15 m | reverse complement strand
CGGAGGAGATGTAACGGCCGATCATGTGCGCATTGCGTCCAACGGCTCGGCAGGGTGGGACTTTGACGATGGAAGAGGAACGAAGAGCGCTCCCGGCGCAATCGTTCATGCTTCGTACCTTAGGGTGGAGTGGAATGGGTGCAACGAAGAGTATCCCATTACCCATGCAGTGCCGGCTTACAGTTGTTTCGATCAGGATTCCGGGGGCTACGGGGACGGTGTCGGAACGCCGAATACTCAACTGAACTTCACCTGCGATCACTGCACCTTCCGCTACAATACGCAGGACGGCCTTGACCTGTTGCACGTGAGCGGCAGCCTGATTTCTGTAACCAATTCCATCGCCTACGGCAATATGGGACAACAGTGGAAGATGGGTCCCATGCATAGCATTGTGTTTCAAAACAATGTGACCATCAACAATTGCAGACGCCTGTCGGCAGCCATGCCTGGCGCACCTGAGGGGTATCACCGGTATCTCTCTCTCTTTTGCAGGGCTGCTGGCGATGGCATCGCATTTTCGGTGAATGATGCTGGAACTTATGTGTTTCAGAACAACAGCTTTGCTGGCTACGGAGCGACAAGTTACGACATCAGCTGTTCGGGAAGTTGTACGAAGGCTAACATTGTTTTTCAGAACAATCTCCATGCAGGTTATCGAGATCCAGCGGGCGATGAGCTTGCGGGCGTGTTCTACACATCGGGTTTGCCGCGGAACCCATTCGCGGCGCGCGATCACAACATTTACTACAACATGCGAAGCTGCCCGTCCGGCTGGACTGAGCGTTGCGTGAACCCGAAGATTGCGAATCTTCCCGCGTGGAAAGGAGAAGCAAGTCTTGATGGCATCGACTTTCATTTGACGAGTGCCAGCCCAGCACGCGGCGCCGGAGTTTTCGTTCCTGGGTTGACTGAAGATCACGATGGGGCCAAGCGCCCAGCCAACTCGCCGAACGATATTGGAGCATTCCAGTTTCAAAAATAGCCTTTTAGCACCGTCACGGTTAATTATCAATCCTCGGGGCGTATGCTTTTGTATCCATCTTGCGTTTTGATAGGACTTTCAGTCGCCGCTCGTTTTCATTAGTCAATAATGAGTCTTTCACATGATTCAATAGTCGGGGGAGTTATGCTGCGTGTCGGTATCATGCTGGATTCGTACACTGCCAGCGCGTGGGTAGCAAAGATTGTCGAAGACATCCAGACAAGCGGGTTTGCGCAGGTAGAACTTGTCGTTCTGAATTACCCTTCCGCCCAGACGAGGCCATCACTCAAAACGAGGCTTCGCAACCACTGGCGGTTGACGCTCTTTCACTTGTACGAGCAGTGGGACTATCGGAGGAACAAAGCACATCATGACGCCAAGGCGTCGATGAATCTTACATCTCTGCTTAACGGGGTTCCCTCCATTACCGTCCATCCTGTTCGCAAGGGCTTTACCGATCGAATACCTGAAGACGAGTTAGCCGAAATACGCAGCCAAGACCTCGATGTCCTCTTCCGCTTCGGCTTCCGGATCATTCAGGGCGGTATTCTTAGTGCCGCTCGTTACGGAGTGTGGTCGTTTCACCACGGCGACAATCTTGAGTATCGCGGTGGCCCAGCTCTTTTTTGGGAGATTTACGAGCGAAATCCAATCTCCGGAACGATTCTACAGATACTTACCGACTCACTCGACGGCGGCCGGGTTATCTACCGTAGCCACTCCTCCACGGACCAGACTTCACTCTATCGCAGCCGCAATCCCATCTATTGGAAGACTGCGGATTTTGCCCTGCGCCGCTTGCGCGATCTCCATATGCATGGTATCGAGCACATTCATGCTCTTTTTACTTACTGCGAGCAAGACACCTATACGCGTGGCATCTATCGCACACCGAACACTCTTCAGATGGTCCTCTTCATGGCGCGCCTGTTGTCACGTTCGCTCCAGGCGCGGATCGCGTCTTGGCGATTCGGCTCTCGCCCTCAATGGTTCCTTGCCATTCGCCGCAGAAGTGCGGCTCACGGCTTCGACGATCCCTCCAACTATCGCCTTATGCTGCCACCTAAGGACCGCTTCTACGCCGATCCTTTTCTGGTTGAGAGGGACGGAAAGACCTATCTCTTCCTTGAAGATTTTCGTTTTAGCGAGGGCCGCGCCGTCATTTCTTACTTCGAACTTGGGCCTGACGGTTCACCGAGCACACCCGTCGAGGTGCTGCGCCGTCCTTATCACCTATCCTATCCATTTCTTTTTACGCATGAAGGGCAAATGTACATGATCCCAGAGACCAAAGAAAACCGGACTGTCGAGTTATATCGCGCAACGAGCTTTCCAACTACGTGGACTCTAGAAGCCGTGCTTCTGAACGATATATACGCCGTGGATGCCACTATCCTGAAAATCAATGACAAATTTTGGATGTTCGCGGGTGTGTCCAACGGAAGGCACTCCAACTGCGACGAGCTCGGCCTCTTCTTCGCCGATTCCCTCACTGGTCCTTGGCTGCCGCACCCGCGCAACCCTGTGCTCTCTGACGTTCGACGCTCACGCCCGGCTGGCGCGTTGTTTTTTGATGGGGAGCGCCTGATCCGGCCCTCTCAGGACTGCGGCAAGGCCTACGGCTATGCACTTGTCTTCTCGGAAGTACTCACCCTCACTGAGACCAAGTACGAGGAGCGGCCCATTGCACGGCTCGATCCAGGCTGGGTGCGCGGCAACCTCGGCACCCACACCTACACACGGACGGAACAGTTTGAGGTCATCGACGGAAATTTCCCCGCAAAGATATGAACTCGTGGAATAGGTAGAAGTCACAATGGGAAAGAATTGCCCACATTGAGCGACAATGGAGCCACTTATCTTCGCCGTCATGCGGGGGCTGCTCTGCATGACGGCGAAATGGGGATTCATTCTATTAGCGGGGTCTATTGTGAGCTGGGTGCGGCAGTGTATGAAGTGTCCATTATCGAATTTACATAGCCTGCGGAACCGGCGTATGAAACCACCTTGCCGGGGTTCCCCAGGACAATCGCCTTGGTAGGTACGTCGAAGTTGACGTATGAGCCTGGGGCAATAAGGGCTTCCGTTCCTATGGTCACTTTGCCAACAATAATTGCGTGCGCGCCGACCCATACGCGATCTTCAAGCGTGGGCGCGCCGGTGCGCTGCCCTCTGCTTTCGGCGCCGATGGTGGCACCTTTTGTAATGTTTACATTGGAACCAATCGTTGCGTAAGGACTGATGACGATGCCGCCAAAGTGGCCAAGATACAATCCGGGGCCAATGCTGGTCGTCGGGGAGATATCGAAGCCGTACCTGAAGCGATAGTGATTCAACAGGATTCGGTTGTAGATGTAACCGAAGATCCCCCATGTTTTCTTTCTCTTATTGTAGAAGGCGACCTTCCGTAGATAGTAGGTAAACCGGAAGCCGGGTTCGCGAAGATAGGCGGACAGAAATGCTCGCCAGTCAGCCTTACCGCGGTAGCGGTAGACGTCAGCCTGCAGGGTTTGCCATAGCTTACTGGACAATCCAGCTCCTTTTCGCCCGGTAAAGTCAGTCATATATCACGGTAGGCTCGAAACAGCAAACTGCGTAATTCTGAGGCAGAAACTACCAACCAGGGCACCAGTTTGAGCAGAACGATGACTACCGACATTTTGGCGCTCTTATAGTAGCTGTTCGCCGTTTGAAGATGAGCGACCACTGCGGGGATGTCTTGATTGCGCAACGCCAGTTTCCCCCGAATCGTCTCCAACTCGGCAATTTTCTGGTCCTTTGCCTGAAGCAGCAACCGTACTTCCTCCGAATCCCGCGGCCAGAGAGCAAGGGACTTGGTCAAGACCTTAATGTTATATTTCGCCATCCGTGAAGGGCTGGCGGACAGGCTTGCGTTGTGTTTTCTGTAAAGGACCAGTACCTTGCGATGATAGCCAATTCTATGGCCGGCCGCGGTGAAGCGAATCCAGCAGTCGAAATCTTCACAGGAGCGAAGGGACTCATCGAACCCCAGAGGCAACATCGCATCTCTTCTTGCTGTAACCGAGACAAAAACATGGCATCGCCTGGAGATGATCGCGGCAGCGGTTGCTTCTCCCTCCGAGGGGCAGACTGCCATATATTCTTTGCCGTCGTAGACCGAATCGCCGAAGAAGCGTGCATTGCAATAGACGAGGTCATATTCAGGGTGTTCGTGAAGGAACCTCGTTTGTTCTTCAAGATAATCCGGCTTCCAGATATCGTCGGCATCCAAGAGGGCCACCAGGCTCCCCTCTGTGGCGCGAAGCCCCGTATTGCGGGCTCCAGCGAGGCCACGGTTTTCCTGCTTGAGATAGATAACGCGGTGGATATAGGGCAGCAGAACCTGTTCCAGCTCAGAAGTGTCCGGCGATCCATCGTTGACGACAATCACCTGAAAGTGCGGATAGGTTTGAGCGAAAACCGAATCGAGGGCTTCCCTGATGAAAGGGGCTGCATTGTAGGCGGGAATAACCACGCTTACTAGATCGGCGGGAGGATTGTTGGAACTCAACTCGTTTGCCGTAGTCAAACTGCACAACCCCTTCTGTATTCATCTCTGTTTGCGCCGCGGCCCAGTGTTAAACTACGCTTGCAGTAACCAGTATATCGCTTTGAGTGGAGTGAACTTTGCGCGTCGAGTCATTTTCCGAGAAACGAGCCGGGCAGTCCCTGCACAGCCTCTATCTTCTCTATCACGAGCTGAGGCCGTTGAGAAGCGAGTACTCGTATGTATGTGAAACTGCGCAATTTGAGAGACATATTGATTATTTTGTCCATGTACGGAAGGAAGAGAGTCGCGGCCTATGGCCGGAGGTGACTTTCGACGATGGGCACATTTCAAATTTTGAGTATGCGCTGCCCATTTTGCAGTCGCGAGGCCTGACCGCACGGTTTTTCATTACTGTAGGCTGGACGGGGAAGAAACCGGGCTACATGGGATGGCGGGAGTTGCGGTCGCTGCATGAGTTCGGTCAGCTGATTGGCGCGCATGGATGGTCGCATACTTTTCTTACTCACTGTGCTCAGGAAGATTTGAATAAGGAACTGAGCGGTGCACGACTGATGCTGGAAGACAAGCTCGGAACATCAATTACCACAATGTCGTTGCCGGGCGGACGCTACAACCGGCGGGTTCTTGCGGCCTGCCTGCAGGCAGGATATACGCAAATTTATACTTCCGTGCCCAGGGCCGAACAGACGCCACTGGGATTTCTGATTGGCCGGCTGAATGTCCGTGGAGATATGACGCTGGAGCGGCTTCGCAATGTCCTTCAACCTGGGAGCCGCACGCTAGCAAGCATGGAGCGCCAATACCGGATCAAGGCAGTTGCGAAGACGCTGCTGGGAGACGGGCTGTACGAGAAGATCTGGGCCCTCCTGAACAGAAAAGAGCCGGATAGCGGCGACGTTGGGGACTACGCGGAATGAAGATTCTGCACATCATCAGTAGCGGTGGAATGTACGGTGCAGAGGCCGTGATCCTGAACATGTCACGCATGCTGAATGAGGGGCCGCATCGCAGCATTCTAGGAGTGTTTTCGAACTCCTCGAATCCAAATCTGCAGTTTCATGAATGCGCCAAAAAGGAAGGCATCGAGTCGTATCTGATTCCGTGCAACGGGCAGATTGACCGGAAAGCGATTGTTCGTATTCGAGAGTTGGTATCACGGACGGGAGCCGATGTTGTCCATGCTCACGGCTACAAGGCAGACCTCTACGCCTATTTTGCATTGCGAGCATCGGGAGTTCCGCCCGTCTCAACCTGCCACACCTGGTATGACAATGACCGGAAGGCATTCTTCTACGGAGTCCTGGACCGGTTGATTCTGCGCGGCTATGCACGGGTCGTGGCTGTGTCTGAGGATGTGCGGCAGAGGCTTCTCAAAGCGGGCGTCAAGGCGAAAAAGATTAGCATGATCCGGAACGGAATTGATTTGCGCCCTTTCGACCGCGCATCGGCTGTTGTGAAAGATGAGTTGGCCTGGGGTGCGTATCAGGTAGTTGGACTGGTGGGCCGCCTTTCCGTAGAGAAGGGCGTGGATATATTCTTGCATGCCGCGGCGCGTGTGCTCGCTCATTGCCCGGATGCAAAGTTTATCGTGGCCGGAGATGGGCCGGATCGTGCCGAGTTGGAGACGTTGATCGATCAACTAGGCATTCGCGGCAGTGTGCGCCTGCTTGGCCGTTGTGAAGACATGCCTTCTCTATATGCCTCCCTTGACGTGATGGTTTCCGCATCGCGGCAGGAGGGACTGCCGATCGCAATTCTGGAAGGAATGGCCAGCCGCCTGCCGTTGATCGCGACTGCTGTGGGCGAGGTGCCGGCCGTTATTCTGGATGGCCGCACCGGAGTGCTGGTGCCCGCGGAAAATCCAGAGTTGTTGGCGGAAGCGATCATAGACCTGCTGCGAAACCCCGCAAAACGAGAGCGGCTTGGCTCCGCGGCAAGGCAATTGGTGGAAGATGAGTTTTCCGCGGAGCGAATGACGACTGATTATCTTCGCGTATATGAAGAGGCTATCGCGGTTGCGACGAAGGACAGAGAACGCCGGGATGGATTCTCTGTCTTTCCGCAAGGAAGGAAAAAATGAGCGACCGCCGAATCCGAGTTTTTATGATGGACCTGTGGGCAACCGTACCCTATTACACGGTATATCTGTCCCGAGCCTTGATGGCGGAAGGAGTAGACCTGACCGTCGGGTCGATCAGTTATTACCTTGATCCCGATTGCTTCACAAGTCGTGGCATCAAGGTCCATCCGGGGCTTCTGGATGTGGTGGGGAAGTTTCCCCTGCCGCGTCTGCCACGCAGGGTGCTGAAGCTGCTGGAGGCACTCATAAATCTGTCTGCGCTGATGGTGCGCTTTCTGGTATCACCTCCCGAGGTGATTCATGTCCAGTTCCTGCCGATGTTAAAGTGGCGTCTGCCGTTGGATTTCTGGTTCCTTGAGTTCTGTCGCAAACGGGGCTCAAAGATTGTGCTGACGGTCCACGATCTACTTCCGCACGATACGGGCGAGAGGTTCAAGGGGACTTTTTTTGAGCTATACCGAATGGCCGATGGGATCATCTGCCACTCGGATCACGTTAGGGCGAGGCTTGTGGCTGAGTTTTCAGTTCCCGAGGAAAAGGTTTCGGTGATTCCGCATGGGCCGTTTTTTTATGATCTGCCGGTAGCCGGTTCTGAGCAAACGCCGCTGGATTCAGAGGAGGAGCCGGGTGGTGTGCTCGTTCTGTGGCAAGGGATCATCTTTCCGTACAAAGGAGTCGATCTCCTGCTGCGCGCGTGGCAGCGTGTGGAGGCCCAAGGCGGCAATTGCCGGCTGGTGATTGCGGGCACCGGGATACCTGAGTTGCTGGAGCAGATTCGCGAGCAGGTGAAGACCCTGGGGCTGAAGCGCGTGCAACTGCACCTTCGTTTTATCTCTACACGAGAGCTGGTGGCGCTGTATCGAGCCTCGGATGTGGTCGTCTATCCCTATCGCGCGATTACCACCAGTGGTGCGCTTGCGACAGGACTGGCGTTGGGAAAGACGATTGTGGCGAGCGATCTGGCTGTGTTTCGCGAGCTGCTGACGGACCGGAAAAACGCGTTGCTGGTCGATCCCGAGGATTCAGTCATATTAGCCGATGCCCTGATCGAGTTGGCACAGGATGCCGGCCTGCGGGAGCGTCTAGCCAGCATGGTGCGCGCGATGGACTTTGGCGAGCAATCCTGGATCTCGATTGCGAAGAAGACCGTGCAGGCATATGAGAACGCCTTGTTTTCTCCTCCCAATCCCTCGTCTCCCTTTTCGCCGCTTGGAGTCTAAACTATTCTTTTTCAATAGATTATACATCGACAGTTCTACGCTTCTCATCCTCGATCGATTGACCTGCGGATGGTCGGTCCCTATGGTTTCCATTACGGTCTTGACGGGATTGATTTGAAGCTGATGCTCCCTGCTCGGCTGACCTGCCCCAGAACGAAATCCTGCTGACAAACCGCTCATGTTTACGACGAAGCTGCCGACAAGTAGCGGAGGCTAATAACCAATTTGGTACAGAGGTAACCGAATATGGTTGTTAAGTAACCATTGAAAGTGTTACCCTGTTTTCTGCCGACTGAATGTCGGTGTCCGGTTGACACGGCAACTGCCTCAATACGCATGGAGAGCCTCATGAAGCGCTTGATAGTGTTGGTTTTCCTGTTCTACACGATTCCAGCATTTGCGACCACCTGGTACGTCAACGCCACAGGTGGGACGCGCTACTCGGTCAACATGACCAGCGGACAGTGCAACGGCCAGTCTCCGGCACCCTATCCTGGCTCGGGAGTAAACCAGAACTGCGCTTTCGCCGATATTCGTTACCTGTGGGCTGATGGAACTTACGGTAATTGGGAGTGGGTCGGCGCGGGTGGCGACACCTACCTTATCGACTGCCCGACCGATTGCCGTGTGGGGTATAGCGGCCCCAACGATTCTTCGAGCGACTATTTTCTTGGCAGACCTGGAAACGCCTCTGGTTCAGGCGCTCCAGTACCCTTGAGTGGAATCGCTGGAGCGCATACTAGAATTCTGGGCGCGAACTATGCGAACTGCACCTCCGAAAGCGCCAAGGCTCACGTCAATGGCGGCTATGGTGTGAGTAGCGTATTTAATCTCGTTGGTGCGTCGTATGTCGATTTATCCTGTTTCGACATCACAGATCACTCCAGTTGCGGTCGGCAAGGACAGGTGAATAGTTGCTCGACGAGCTATCCGCTTTCAGACTACGCGGGAAGTGGAATCAAAACGAACAACACAACAACAAATGTAGCCATCACCGACATTCGTGTTCACGGCCTAGCGGTAAACGGGATGGTAGGAGCAACTGGAACTGGGGTGTCGTTGCTTCGAGTGGCCTTGGTTGGCAACGCTTCCAGCGGCTGGAATATGGATGACGGGTCCGGCACGACCGGCACTGGGACTTTGAGTATGAACTACTTTTCAGTGCTGTGGAACGGGTGTGCGGAAGAGTATCCTATCGTGGACGCGCTGCCCTACCAGGACTGCACCGACGATAACAATGCTGGATACGGCGATGGTATCGGGACAGCGACAACGACGAGCAGCCCCGCATGGATTGTCAACGTCAACAACTCGACCGCGGCGTACAACACGCAGGACGGTTTTGATCTTCTCCATCTTAGAGGTGGCGGATCGACTTTAACGATCACCAACTCGCTTGCTTATGGGAACATGGGTCAGCAACTCAAGGTTGGAGCAGCCTCCACGGCGCGCAATAATCTTCTGGTGGGCAACTGCAACGCGCTAAGACAGGCCATTCCCGGCACACCATCCGGGTACAACTCGCGCCTAAGCGATTTCTGCCGTGCCGCTGATACAGCCGTGGTTATCGACGTGCAGGATTCGCTGCAAACAACCTATCAGTTCAACACGCTTTACTCGGCCAATGCGACTGGCGTGGAAATTGAATGCAATGGAACTTGCACGAGTCTGTCCACTATCACTTTTCAGAACAATCTCTTTTTCGGCTTTCTGAATGGCACGGCCAACGGCTATCCTGGCGGCGGCAGTGGAAATCAGGCAAACCAGATTTATTTGGGCGTGACTGGGTTGTTCTCTAATTCAGGCTCAGTGGAAAGCTACAATGCGACGTATAACGCAAAGAGTGCTTGTCCCCAAACAGCTTACAACGAGACAAACGCCGTCTGCCTCGATCCACAGTTAACGGATGAGACTTGGCATCTGTACGGGTATGGGAACATGGCTCCAGTATCAAGCAGCCGGGTAATTGGGGCGGGCACCACGATCTCCGGCGTTACCGTGGATTACGCCGGCAATACGAGACCTAATTCTCCGTCTATCGGCGCTCTGGAGTATGGGAGCAGACCATTGGGAGATCAGATTACCGTCAATGCTGTGCCAGACCCAGCGACTCTGGAGCAACCGGTTACTCTGACGGCCACAGTCGCGCAGACTGGCAGCTCGGTTCCGACCGGCAGCATCAACTTTTTGAATGGAAGTGTCTCTCTGGGGCAGGCTTCACTGGACAGTGAAGGCACGGCGACCCTGGTGATTTCATGGCTGCCCGTTGGTTCCTACTCAGTAGTTGGAGACTATTCGGGCGACTCGAACTACCCGCCCGGTGAATCGGGAGCCGCTCTTCTTGAAGTACTCTCCGACACGACGACAAGCCTGGTTGCTTCTTCGAATCCAGTCCCCGCCGGCCAGGCGCTGGCCCTGACTGCAACCGTTCAAGGGAGTGGCAGCACCGCGCCGGCCGGCACGGTCAGCTTCCTGAACGGCTCCACGCCGCTGGGAACGGCTACCCTGAATGCCTCCGGCGTGGCCACGCTCTCCACCGCGTCGCTGACAGCCGGAACCTATAGCCTGACGGCCCAATACACGGGCAATGCAAGCTTCCTCTCCAGCACTTCGGCTGCGGTTCCGGTGACGGTGAACGCTCAAGCCACGGTGATCGTTCAATCTTTCAGCTTGAACGCAGGCGGGAGCACCTCGCAGACTGTTCAGTCCGGTGGAACGGCGGTTTACACATTGGGTGTCAGTCCGGCCGTTGGAACCACACTCCCTGCCATCACCTTCGTGGTCTCTGGTCTTCCGGCAGGCGCCACGGCAACCTTTTCTCCGCAGACGATTCCTGCGGGCAGCGGGGCAACCAATGTCACGCTGAGTATTCAAACTTCAGTGCAGTCCGCGATGCTTGAACGGAACAGGAAATTGGGCGGTGGACTGTCTGTAGTTGCGCTCGGTATCTTTCTGCTGCCCTTTGGGGGCGGCATCAGACGCTCCGGCAAACGCATGCTGCGGCTCTCTTACCTGGTGCTCTTGCTGGCCGGAGCAGTATCGTTAGCGGGGCTTACTGGGTGCGCCGTCCTTAATGTCCAAGGCGGGTTTCCCAGTACGAGTGCGCAGACTTACACCGTCACGGTGACCTCGACTGCGGCGTCGCAGTCGCAAACAACGACTGTCGTGCTCATCGTCGAGTAAGAACGGAGAACAATGGCACACCGCAAGCGCAGCGGAAGTGTGCTCCTCTCAGACAAAGATCGGGCCGGCTGTCTGGGATATGCAACTGTGCTGGTTGTTTGCGATACATCAAGAGGATGAGAAGCAGTACACAGAACGAGGGCTCATTCTTACCAGGATGGGATTCATCTGCACAGAGTGAAAACTTTCAATGCTATGACCTCCAAAAGCGTCCAACCAACGACTGCAAACTGCAGCGTTGGTAGTGCCATAAAGCAGACGACCTTAGAGCATTGCAAACAGTCAAAAACGACAAGTTCCACAGTGGAACGCTTGCGACGGGACTGGCTTTGGGAAAGACGATTGTGGCGAGCAATATGTCCGTGCATCGAAGACTGTTGATACACTGAGAAAACGTACTGTTGGTTAATCTCGAGGAATCAATTGAACCTGTTTGCGCACTGATTGAGATGGCTCAGGATGAATGCCTAAGTTCATACCATTAGCTGTCTGGATTAAGAGTTAATTGATTACGCAAAGATTGATAGGCTGCGCGGCCAAGGTCAATCTGGAGATTTGCGGCTCTGAGCAACGGTTCCCTAGCATCTTCTGCAGATCGCCAAGCGCTGGAGATCACCTCTAGAATCTCATCGGGTGTGGTTGGATGTCTAAAGTCGATTATCCGGCACCCACCAGGAAACTGTTGCTGGAGGCCGATAAACTTCTGGTCATAATAAGCGGAATGAACCAAGCCTATTACCGATATTCCTTGCGACAAGGCGAAGACTCCAGCATGATAGCTTCCCGTTACGACAATCCTGCAATTTCCAATCAAGTCTATGACATCCTCCGGACTTCGTATCGTTGTCTGAGAGTCGTGGATCTGACCACCCAGTAACCTGCTTATCGCCCTTATGTCTGAGCTTTCGTCGGAAAAGGATATGGGCACGGGGACCAGAGAGGAGTTCAGAGCGTGGACTGCGCGGAGAAGAGGTTGGTGAAGCCTTTTGGGAATGTCATCGCCAGCTCCTGAATAGCTAGCAAGCCGCAGGTTAATACCAATTAAGTTTCCCAGAGCACTGCGCCGGTGCTGAAATGCGAGCTCGATAGCGTCATCACCAGTAACCCGGATTCTGTCACTCGGTACACCGAGTGACTGCAGAAGTGGCAATCCAGTGTGGCCTTCACGCAGGCATATCAGTTTGAGGCGGGGAAGCACCTCTCGAGCCTTTGCCAGAAGCGCATGATCTGTGATGGGACCAATACCTTGTCCGAAAGCCACAATTGGGACACCTGCCTGCAAAACAGCCACTAGCTCATCAAGGAGAGAGCAAGCGGAGTCGCCAAATGCATCGTTAAGCCCGCCCATGCCACTAACGACCATCAGGTCGGCGCCAGTCAATCGTTTACGAAACACGGATGGGGACGCTCTCCTCGAATGCAAAACCATCGCCTTAAGGCTGACTCCGAGATCCGTTAACACTGGGCATCGCATCCAAAGCATTTGTTCCAATCTCTTAAGTGAGGCTGAGATTCCTGCCGGGAACATCCGGTGTAAACCACCGATCACAGAACGACCTGACAACCAGGCGCTGCGCTCGTCCAATGCAAGTGGAGTAGCCGAAGGGCAATAGTCTTGAATTCGATCAGCTCGAGATGTTACGATTTCAATCGCTGCATTAGGCCATAACTCTTTCAGGCGAGTGACAGCGATTTGCATCATTGCAACGTCGCCCATATTGTGGCAAGCATAACTGCCTGGTTCAACTACGATGCGCCTGACCATGACTAGATTATTAACCCCGTTAATTCAATCTGTTGGGACCAAGGATTTGACAAGTTTCGTCCGTTCGACAAATCTTCTCGAGAAATGATACATCTTTATGCAAGCCTTGGAAAATCGCCTGATTATGCGCAATAGCTTCATAATCTCAACCTAGTACCTGCATACAAATACGACTTAATCCTGGGAATGACCTGCCGTTTGATGTTGTTTCGAAACATCAACCCTATAGCAACCACAAAGAGGGGGAGAAGTGCAATCGTTTGCGCGATAAATATTGCCATATTTCGCGCCGGGAAATAAATATCGACAACATAGGATGCGATGGCAAACGGAATAGCGCAAAGATACACGGGCCCCCATACAGTCCGGTAGACCTGAATCCAGGCAACGTCGACGAGCCGGGAGACATATCGTGGCCACAGGAAGAGATGGACAACCAGGCTTGGCGCAAGCGTGCCGATTGCCACTCCATATATCCCTATTTTCCTTGCCAGAACGACACTAAGCGTTAAATTGGCGATTGCCTCTGGCACTGTCCACATTGCAACCCTCTTATGTTTTTCAACTCCCCATGCAATCGCCGCGGCCGGGGAGTTTGATAAAGAAAACAAGAGCGCAGTCGCCAGAATCGCCAATACGGTTCCCGATTGCTGGGAATACTGAGGCCCCATCCACACTCCGATAAAAGTGTGGCCGCGAATCAAAAAGGTAATCACAATGGGCAGAGACAACGCCATGGCTGCGCGGGTGCCGTTAAAGTAGAGAGCTCGCAGGCTTGCCGTATTGCCAGAAGCCTCATACGTGCTCGCCGCGGGAACGAATGTCATGGTCATCGCGCCGATGATTTGTTGTGTATAGCGGCACAAAGAATTGCCGATCGAGTAGAAGGTTACCGCGGAAGCCGAAATAAATGCGCCGACGACCAGATTGTCGGTCTGGTAAATCAACTGTCCGGCAACCATGAGCAGGAAAGCGTAAACGCTATAGGACCAGATCTTGCGTAGAACCTCCCGCCGCGGTCTTGTCAGCCGGATTCTCAGTTCCGGATATATTCTCCGCGCAATGTACGCCAGCAAACAGTTTCCAACCGCGGCCGCAAGAAGCTCGCAGAGGGCGATGGCAACAATGCCGTGGCCGGTAAGCAGTATGGCCACAACCCCGATTACGCGTATGCATAATTGCGTCAAGGTGACATAGCTCAGCAGGTCGTACCGGTTTAGCGCCGACAACACGCCGCCGAGTACTCCAATCGACATGGTCACTGCGGTCGTAAGGCCGATGACCAGTATGGCTTCGCGAGCATCCACCGCCAATTCTGCCGGGACCTTGAAGATGAACGGAAATACTGCCGCGAGGCCTCCGCAAAGGACCAGCACCAACACGCCTATTTGCAACCGGACCCAAAACGCTGCCGAAAGCGCTTCGGATGCCCCTTCGTGATCCTGTGTGGTGTGCCCTTTGGAAACGAACCTGAGAACCGAACTGCGCATGCCCAGATCGAGGAGGTTCAGATAGCCTACGGAAGAGATGGCCAAAACCCAGACGCCATATGCGACATTTCCCAGTCGATGGACGACAAAAGGCGCCAAAAAGAAGCCAACCGCCAAGGTGGCCGCCGTAGCGAACCAGTTGGACAGAACGCTCCGAGCAATGTGCCGTACATGCAATTGCAATCAAGGCTCCTTTTACGCCAACGCCGATTTTAAACTATGATAAAATCATACTCTGATTCCATTGGTTTCCAGAAATAGCGACATTCAAACATTCCAATTAACCTTTTTTGTGCGTTTGAGTGGTTGTTGCAGTATGCGGGCCAAATTTGAGAATGAAGGCATCCAATATCGGCCCTTCACTGCCACTCTCAAATCAAGGTGCGGGCTTTTCTCTATGCTGCTGGATGTGTCACAGGTGAAGGCAGTGTCCTCGACAGAGGCCGGGAATCTAGCAGCCACACGCGATGGTAGACGATAGGAGGAGTGCATGCACCTGAGAACATTCGCTCACAAATATGCGTTGCACAGCCTTCACGATGTGATCATTCGACCGTTTTTCTTTCGATTCGTGCGTCCCTGTACATCAGGTACGTTGCTTTCTATCGCCGATGCGATATCACTATACCGGAGCGTACCATGAAACTGCTTTTCTGGCTCTGCACCGCATTGGTATCCTACGCATACTTCGGCTATCTGTTCTGGCTTTGGCTCTTCTCCCATGTTTGCAAGCGTCCGATCTTAAAGAAGTACTTTACTCCGAGCGTTTCCATTATCATCGCTACGCGCAATGAAGAAGCGAACCTGCCTGCAAAACTGGAGAATCTTCGCCATCTGAACTACCCCCAGGACCGTCTTCAGATCGTTATCGCCTCGGATGGATCCACTGACCGTACCGCCAGTATTCTGCGTGGGCAAATTCCGCATATCGTCCCCGTTATCCTCGACGAGTCGAATGGGAAAGGGTTCGCCCTG
>CABDYB010000260.1_pt1 | contig 15308 bp, 9 predicted proteins | sample 3131861 | NCBI WGS metagenome assembly CABDYB01 (sample SAMEA5534336, study PRJEB31848) | metagenome | biome: tundra; feature: field; material: soil | place: USA | collected 2013-05 | depth 0.15 m | reverse complement strand
CAGGCGATGTCGAAGAGGGGACCGGCGCCGGCCATGGCGGGATTGAAGAGCCAGCTTCTGGCTCCGTCCGGAGCGTTGTTGCTGCGCCATTCATGGCAGTTGGCTTCGGCCAGGACGGGCTGACCGACGACGCCTTCAGCGATGAGCTGGCGGGCGCGGATGAGCTTGGGGTAGAGACGGCGGTAGTAGGCGACGGCGAAGAGGCGCTGATGGGCGCTGGCGGCGGCGAGCATTGATTGGGCAGCGGAGAGGTTGAGGGCGGTAGGTTTTTCGCAGAGGACGTGCTTGCCGGCGTTTAGACAGGTGATGGTTTGGGGCGCATGGAGAAAGACCGGCGAGGCCACGTAGACGGCGTCGATGGGGGTGGTTTGAAGAGCTACTTCGAGGTTGGTGAAGACCTCGACGCCAGGGTAGGCGGCGGCCTTTTCAGGATCGCGGGTGACGAGAGCCTGGAGGCGGCTGCGTGGCTCGGCAAGGATGGCGGGGATGACGCGGCGTCGTGCGATGTCGCCAATACCGATGACCAGCCAGCGAATCATGATGTGATTAGCGTAAATGATTTGGGGTTCATTCGTGAGTTGGTTTTCCACCCTTGCGCCAGAAATTACAAGAAGCAGGTTCTTCGACTCCCCACCCCAGCGCACAAAGATCGTGCGCCGGGGACCCCGGTTCCCCACCCCAGCGCACAAAGATCGTGCGCCGGGGACCCCGGTTCCGCTGCGCTCGCTCAGAAGGATGGGGCACGGGAGAGGACGATTTGCTGCTGATCGGCGGCGGCGACTTTTTGGTAGAAGCCGCGGAGGTCGTTATACTCCTCGGGCTTGACGAAGGTGAAGGCGCGCGCCATGGAGCGGACGATGGTGATTTGGCCGGGCACAGATACCGTCTTGGTGACAAAAACGGCATGGCCCTCCCAGGGAATCTTTGCGTCCTGGGGCGCGGTTTCGACGGTCATGTTGGCAGGCAAGTGATAGGCGATCTGGTCGCTCACCTGGTCGCCGTAGTGCATATCCACCGGCTGCAACCGCGTGTCTTGATTCACGAAGGGATGGCCGCTGCGCGTCTCAAGGAAGAAGCCGGGAAGGAGGATGCGGTTGGAGGTTACCGCACCCGGTGTTCCATGCACGTTGATGAAGGCGACCAGGTTGACATCGGAGTTGTCCAGCCCGAGAAAGTGATCGACATGGACCACGACGCCAATGGGAACGATCGATTCCAGTGAATGATCGAATTGCTTTTTGAATTCGTCGGGATCGCTTCTGAGAGCAAATTGCCGCCAGCGGAGAGCTTCCTGGCCGTTCATGGCAAAGCGGAGAGTACCGGTAATGACGCCGTGCTCGTCGAGGGTGATGTCGCCGGTGCGAACAAACTTGTTGTCGCTGTATGCCTGGGGCGGGGAGGTGAGAAAAGAGCGGCCGTCGGTGCCCTGACGAATGCCGGTGGCCCCTGAATGCTTCCAGTGTACCGTTTGGAAGGGGCACATTTTTTCGCCGGGATCGAGGAATATTTCCTTGCCGTCGATGTTCGCAATGATCAGATCATCATCGAGCTGATCGAAGTTGAGGTACCCGGGATCGAATATGCGCTTCTGTCTATCAGCCACTTTCACGTCGTAGGCGGTGAGGCCGGCAGCGTGCAGCATGGCCAGGTAGAGCAAAGTGATGTCCTTGCTGGAGCCGCTCTTTTGCGCCCAGGTGTCTTCGGCGCGCTTGGCGGGTTTTAGGTTCATCTGCTTGAGTTCGGATTCGCTCTTTTTGCGGGAGAAGTCGGTGTTGTCCAGGGTCTGGACCGCCTTGTAGAGCTTTTTGGCCTTGTCCAGCGCGCTGTCGCCGGGGGCAATCAGCACGGCAACCGCTTGTTTGATAGGGCCTGTGGGTTCGGCAAGACGATCCACGTCCTTTGACCAGTATTTGGTCTCGTAGACCCAGTAGTCGGTTTGGTTATTGGCGGCCGAATAATAGAACTGCACTTTAAAGAGGATGCTCTCGACAGGCGGCATCCAATCCTCGTTTGGCCGGGGCGGGATGTCGGTCATATCCAGGGAGTAACGGCCGATGGAATCCGTCTTGACTGCCACGCCCACAGGCAGAATGCTCCGCCAGATGATCGTGTTGTCCGCATTCCTGTGCTTGTCCACCAGATAGGAACGGGTCGAGTTTTCATTCCCGCTCAGGAAGTTCTTGTAAGGAGAAAAGGCATAGTGCGCCTGGTGAACGAAGTATTGGCGCTGAATCTCCCAAAGCGGACTACTAGAGCGGTCTACGGCAAAATTACCACTTTGTGGTACACCTGATTCGATACGAATATCAAAACGATATTCGAGGATACTGCCAACTTCGACGCTGGGCAGAGTGATGACCTTGCGGGAGAACTGCAATAGATCGCCTTCGTTGGACTTTGTTTTGGCGATCAGCCGATCCTCGGGTTTTTCGATGAGCGGAATGACGGTTCCGTCGGAGTGGATGGTGCGGGCCTTGATGTCAGTGACCTGAAAGTTGTTGTGCTCATAAGGAATGTTGACGGTGGCCAGCTCCTTGCCCTTTTCGGTGAGGACTTTGATGCGCGCATAATAACTGCGGACGTGCTTTTGATCGTTAGAGATATCTTCGAAGTTGAGGTAAACGGCGGCGGCTCCGGGAGCTTTGGGGTCGGCGGTCATCTTGAGTTCTTCGTCGGTGGGCTGCTGGAACTGGGCGAGCAGGATGGCCGGCGAGGTGAGGGCGAGAAGCAGGGGTAGGCAGCGCAAAAAAACATGAGTCCGCATAAGACGTTCCTTTACTTACAGAAAATTAGAGACCCGCAGCGAGAGGCAAGAAATGATTGCGAGAATTCTACATCGGGGAAAGGGTGGAGTCGAGGGATTCTTTTAGCGAGTCAGCGAGTCAGCAAGTCAGCGTGTCTGCGGGCAGGGGGGAATCGAGGAGGGCGGAGACGAGGGCGATGGGGAGGCCGACAACGTTGAAGTAGTCGCCTTCGATGCGGGGAATCCAGCGGGCGGCGCGTCCCTGGATGGCGTAGGCTCCGGCCTTGTCCATAGGCTCGCCGGTGGCGATGTAGGCGGCTATGTCGTCGTCGGTGAGGGGGAGGAAGGTGACGGCGGTGGTCTCGGCGGCGACCTGGGTGGAGGTTGCGGAGATGAGGGCGATGCCGGTGATGACCTGATGGGTGCGGCCGGAGAGGAGGCGCAACATGCGGGCAGCGTCGGCGGGATGAACTTCGAAGGAGTAGCCGGCCTGGGTGAGAAGTTCGCGGCGGCGGGGGGAGGATGAGGCGAGGACGAGCATGTCTTGATTATTGCAGGGGCAGGGATCAGGGGAAGAGCGAGTCAGCGAGTCAGCAAGACGGCATGGCCCCGCAGATGCGCGCAGAGCGAACAGATGCGGGGCCGGGGTTTTAGTCGAGCACGAAGATATTTTTCTTCGCGCACATCTCTTTGAGAATCTTTGGCCAGACGGTGACGCTGACTTCGCCTAGATGGGCCTTGCGGAGTAGCAGCATCAAGGTGCGTGACTGGCCGATGCCGCCGCCGATGGAGAGGGGAATCTGGCCGGTGATGATTCCCTGGTGATAGGGCAGCTTCAAGAAGTCCAACTGTTTGGACATGGTGAGCTGCTGTTTCAATGTCTCTGCCGTGACGCGGATGCCCATGGAGGTCAGCTCATGGCGACGGCGGGTGACCGGGTTCCAAACAAGAATGTCGCCATTGAGCCCGTGCGTGTCTTTGCCCGTTTCCTTGCTGGTGTCGGTGACCCAGTCGTCGTAATCGGCGGCGCGCATCTCGTGGGGATAGCCGTCCTTCAACGGCCAGCCGATGCCGTAAATGAAGACGGCGGGATACTTTTGCAGTATCGTCGTCTCGCGCTGCTTGCGCGGCAGGGTGGGATACATGTCGAGAAGCTCCTCGGCATGTAGGAAGGTGAGCTTCTCGGGCAGTTCAGGATAGCGCGGGTCTTTGAGTTGGGGAAACATCGAAAGGGCGAATTTTTCCGCGCCGACGATGACTTTCCAAATTTTTTCGATAATCTCCTTCAGGAATTTCAGATTGCGCTGATCGGCGGTCATGACGCGCTCCCAATCCCACTGATCGACATAGGCGGAGTGGTCGTGATCGAGGAAGTAGTCCTTGCGCACGGCGCGCATGTCGGTGCAGATGCCCTCGCCGACCTGGCAATTGAATTCCTTGAGCGCGGGGCGCTTCCATTTGGTGGCAGCCTGAACGACCTGGGCGTCGATGGGATGGAGGTCGCGATCATTGGAGATGTGGAACTGGATGGGGGTGCGCGAGCCGTCGCGGTCGAGCATGTCGTTGACCCCGCTCTCCACATCGACGATGAGCGGGACTTCGACCATCATGAGGTTGAGTTCCTTGCAGAGGTTGTCTTCGATGTAGCGTTTGATATGGAAGATGGCCTGCTGGGTCTCCTTGGGGGTCAGCAGGGAGCGGTAATCGCCGGGCAGGATTTTTTCCAATTCCTTGTAATCGCCAATTCCCGGCCCAGCCAGGTCGGCCTTTTTATCGAGGGTATCAGCCATGAACTTTCTCCTTGCGGACGGATAACGCGCCGCCGCAGCGCGATGGATGCAGGTTTGCGGACAGGGAGGCCGCCAGCGGCGAAGAACAGAGCAGCGGACACGGCGATAGTGATCGAATGGGCGCGACCAGTTTCGCCGCGCCGTCGTGCGCCGCGTGCTCCAGGAACAGCGCCGATGGCTGCGGAATCCCAGGTGCGCCAAAAGCCATAGACGGGAGCCGAGCCTTCTGTGACCGGCAAGGCCTCCGCTCGATAGCGACCAACATTCTTGTACCGGGAGCATTGTCTGGCGGTGACGGCAGTCACGGGTGAATTTGGCCGGTGGCAGTGGATGGTCAGACGGTGAGGCCGGTTTGGAGGCCATTGGACGTGGCGAGGCCCCAGGCCATGGCGGGGGTGTTGTGGGCGAGTCCGAAGCGGCCGTCGGGGCCGAGGAGGATGATGCCTCCGTGGCCGCCGAGACGGTTGAAGAGATAGGCGATGGCTTCGCGGGCGGCGATGTCGGGGGCTGTGCCGGAGGCGACGCGGTCGGTGGCCCACTTGCCGAGGACCAGCTTCATGATGGGTTCGCCCCATCCGGTAAGGGAGACTGCGGCGGAGAGATTGTCGGCGTAGCAGCCGCAACCGATCAGCGAGGAGTCGCCGACTCGGCCGGGAGTTTTGTTGAGGGTTCCACCTGTGGAGGTGGCGGCGGCGAGGTTGCCGCGGGAGTCGAGGGCTACGGCGCCGACGGTGTCGTGGCCCTTCGGGCCGTTCTCGTTTTGGATTAGAGAAGTGGAAGGAAAGGCTGTTTCAGGGCTTTTGTCGTCGTGGAGGATTGGGAGCAGGGGTGTGTCGAGGCCGGAGAAGGTGTCGTCGCCGAAACCGGCGGCTTCGCGGAGCTTGGCGTTGGTGAGGCGCTCGCGCTCACGGTCGAGGACGAGTTCGGAGTTGTTGATAAGGGTCATGCCGTGTGCGGCGGCGAACTGCTCGGCACCGTCGCCGACAAAGTAGACATGGTGGCTCTGTTCGAGGACCAGGCGTGCGGCTTGAATGGGGTTGCGAAGGCGCTCGACGCAGGCCACTCCGCCAGCCTTCAAGCGGCCGCCGTCCATGAGGAGAGCATCGAGCTGCACGCGGCCATCGGAGGTGAGAAAGCTGCCGCGGCCGGCGTCGAAGGTGGGGTCGTCTTCGAGGACGGTGACGGCGGCTTCAACGGCGTCGAGGGCGGATGCTCCGCGCGAGAGGAGAGCGTAGCCGGTTTCAAGAGCCTGGCGGACACCGTTCAGGTGGTCAGCAGCGGCGTCGGCGGGGATGGCCCATGCGCCACCGTGCACGAGGAGAGTGGGGGAGTGAGGAGCCGAGGAGGTCACCGAGCTATGGTAGAGCATTTGGGCGAGGGGCTGCATGTAAGGGTTGTGGCGGGAAAAAACCATAAAAAACTTTAGATAAAAATTGTAGTTATAGATATCCTCCCACCCTAGCCACAAAAACAAAAACGTGGCGAGGGTGGGGCACCCACTTCCATTGACGAGGGCGGCCGCGTTTATTTTGGAAAGGAGAAAATTTTTCAGGGCTATTTTGCACCTGCCTAGAATTGTTGTCAAAGAACGGGAGAAGGTGAAATTAGGTTAAGTGATTGAAAAGATGGGAGAAGAGGGTTGTTCAGAATGTTGCATTTAATTCGCTATAGATTGGTTAAGCTAAGAACATTCAACGGGAACAATGAGAAGAGAGCGACAGGGGAGCAAGGAAGTGGCTTCCCTGGTTTAAGAGCGAAATCAGAGTAAACGTGCCCTCACAAAGATTCTTGAAGGTGGCTTTTACTTGAGGAAAAAGCCACTTGGCGGGCTTGCTTTCGGGGTAGAGCTACTCTGATTTCGCTGTAATCGGACCACTTCCACGGAGTTGCAAGCGTGGGGAGAGGCTGAGAGCGTCTTCAGAGAACAAGTGGATGTTTTACCTTAACGAAGGGCCGCAGATGGAAGCGTCGAAAGCGGCCGAAGGCAGAATGGCATGGGCAAGGCAAACTCTGGAAGAGATCAGAAGGTTCTCCGAATTGATGCGGAGCTGCGAAGAACATAGCAAGGCGGTTTGAAGTGCAGGAAGCCGCTGGAGTTCGCGGCGACCCAGGCGTCCAATTCGGCGAATGCAAGGGGAGGTTCCCAAGGGGAATCCCCCCTTTCCCTTTCTACGGAGCAGAATACGCGGCCGTGAAAGATTGGGACGGGATTGGCGGAGAAATGGTAGTGGTAAGGAAATGGCAGGCGGCTGCGGGCAAGCCGCGTGGGACAGAAACGAAGGCGGTCAACCCGGGCAAAGCAAAGTTGATCGTGGCAATGGACAGGAAGTTCGGGGAAAACAGCGAGGAGATTGCACAAAAGCTGATAAGCACGGTACTCGCCGGCGACTGGACGGGAGCCAAGCTGTTGTGTGCCCTGGCGGATGGGCAGATCGATTGCGAGAACGTGGCGGTGGTGAGCACGCTGTACAGCTATGCGCAAACGCTGAAGTCGGAACAACAGTTGACGGACGCCGAGGCCGAGGCAGCGGCAAAGACGGAGCTGGACGAGGGTGAACTCGCGGGATTAGCGAGTTAGCGGGCTAATTGGCGCAATTCCCCACCCTAGCCGCAAAAACAAGAACACGGCGAGGGTGGGGCACCCGAAGAGTTAGCGAGCAGACAAGAGATTGCGGGGAGCGGGGCAGAGAGGAAGGAGTCTTTACCCTGTTCCCCGAAAGAAAGAAGAGAGACGAATGAAGCTCACGAATCACAAAGGTTTGCGCGCCAGCGGAATGATAGGGCTGCTGCTGATTGAGTTGTTCCTGATGGGTATGGGAAGCGTGGCTCACTCGCAGGCATTCAGCACGACGACGGTTCAGGGGACGGTTTATCTGGCGAACGGCCAGCCAGGGACAGGAACACTGATGGTGAGCTGGCCATCGTTTACGACGGCGAGCGGTCAGGTGGTGGCGGCCGACAGCATGACGGTGGCGATAGCTCCGGATGGATTTGTGAGCGTGAATCTGGCGGCCAACCAGGGGGCGACACCGGCGGGATTGTATTACACGGCAATTTTCTATCTGAGCGACGGGTCGGTGAACACACAGTACTGGGTGGTACCGGCGGCGACATCGGCGACCCTGGGGCAGGTGCAGGCACGGTTGATGCCGGCAACGCAGGCTGTTCAGGCAGTGAGCAAGACGTATGTGGATCAAGCGATCGCGACGATGACGGGAAGCCAACTGACGGCATCGGGCGGGACACTGAGCGGTCCACTGACCTTGTGCTGCGATCCGGCGACGCCATTGCAGGCGGCGAGCAAGCGCTATGTGGATGCGGCGTCTGCGCTGGCGGTGCCGCAGACGGGCGGAACATTGACAGGGCCATTGACGGCGACCAAGCTGGGGGCGGTCTACCAGGTGGACCAGTTTGCGGGAGCGGATTTCGGCGCCAAGCTGGGAGCGTGCCTGAGCGGGCTGAACTCGACGCAGGGCGGAACGTGCGATGCGCGGAATTTTTCAGGGACGCTCGCGATGGGATCGAACCTGGTGATTTCAACGGCAAATGCGACGGTGCTGCTGCCATGCGCGACGATTTCGACGGCGAACCAGGTCATGGTGACGGCGGGAACAAGAAATGTAACGCTGCGCGGGTGCGCCTTGCGTGGCGCGAGCACGGCGAGCGGGAGCCAGGGCGGGACAGTTTTTTATTACTCGGGCACGGGAGCGATGGTGCAGGTGGGCGACCCGAGCTATGCGGCGGACACACTGGGTTTTCATCTGGACAACGCAGTGGTCAATATTACGGCGGCGACGAGCGCCAGCGCGCAAGGATTCGCGGCATATCGCACGCAAGAATTGGATTTAGAAAGCTTGTATTTTCTTGGTAATCAGAACCAGACGGGGATGACGCTGGATGGGACCGGCAATTATACCGGCGGAACGTTTTACGACAACCAGTTTGTCGGATTCCAGACGGCGGTAAACGCGATTGGTCACCAGATCGCGAATGGGGCGACGACGGACTGGGTGAATGCGAGCACTTTTGTGCGGTTGCACATCGACTGCCCGACGAGCGGGGGGAGCCCGATCAGCGGAACGTTTGGGATCAATTTGCAGCAGGGCGATGGAAACACGTTCACCGGCGGAGACGTGGAGGGCTGCTCGACGGCATTGCACCTGGGAGCGAACGCGCAGAACAACACAATCGTGGGGTTGCGGAACGAGAACTCGACGAATCAGGTGGTGGCGGATGCGGGCAGCTCGTACAACGACTGGATGACCGGCGGCACGATGTTTGCAGGGCAATTGACCGACAACGGGACGCGGAACAGCTTCCTGGATACATTTCACCGGAGCTTCAACGGCTTGAATGGCGATTGGTACGGGAGCCAGAAGGACGCCACGGTGACCAATCATTATCGGCTGGGGACCGGAGCAGGAAACGAGCGCGGCTTGCTGAACCGCTATCAAAGCGACTACGGCTACCGCTGGACGATGGGGTTGAGCGACGCGACGGCCGGAGAGCAGTTTTACCAGGTTCTGGATGAGCTGAACAATGTGTACCGGGTGTCTGTGGGGCAGTATAACAATGGGCAGAGCAGCACCAACAACCAGACGGTGATCAATGCGGCCGGGACCGGGGCCGTGGTGTTGAACGGATCGAACAACGCGGGGACAGGCGGGGTGGTGATCGGATCGGGCGGCGCGAGCGAAACGACCGTGGCAACGATCAGTAACGCCGGGAATGCGCAGTTCAACGGCAGCTTGCAGGTGGGTGGGAGTTCAACTTTCTCAGGGACAGCAACGGTCAGGAACCAGGCGGACGCAGAAATCGATGCGACGCTTTGGGCAGGATTGACGGCGAGCCAGAAAGAGTCGTTCATCTACAAGGACTGGAACGGGAACAGCCAATGGTACATGGTGAAGGACGGAAGCAATAACTGGGCGGTGAACTCGGCCACGGGGGGATTGGACAGCTTCAAGGCTTATCAGAGCACGAACAGCGGCGATACCTACATCAATACATCGAACAACACAGGCGTGGTGCGGATCAACTACGAGACCGGATCTGGCACGCAATTCAAGGTGTATGGGGGAAACAGCAGCACACTGTATGCCAGCTTTACGGGAACGACATCGATTCAATTTCCGGGGATAGCGGCGAGCAGCGGTCACAACTGCCTGCAGGTAGATAACTCGGGGTATGTGACGAATACGGGGTCAGCGTGCGGGGCAGGCAGCGGCAGCGGCACGGTGAACACGGGAAGCAGCGGGCAGATAGCCTATTACAACGGTGCAGGCACGGCGCTGTCCGGGTTGAGCGCGGTATCGGTAACAGCGGGTGGAACGGGAGCCTCACAGCTACCGGCGGCCTGGCGAACCTGGGCGGGGCGGCTCTGACAGGCGCGACGTTTACCGGGCCGGTGAGTGCGCCACAATTAGGACCTATCTATGTGGCCGATGCTTATCCGGGGTCAGATTGCGGAGTAAAGATTAACGCTGCCATCACTGCCTCTGGAGGGGTAGGTACCATTCAGGTTGGCGCGGGATGCGGCTATACGATCAGCACCATGGTGAATCCAACTGGACAGGTCGTGGCAATTCAGTTTGTCTCGGCTGGAACGTGGACGTTGAGCGCACCGATTATTGATGGTGCTTATGGGGGAAGTATCTCTGGGTTTTCTCCGTCGGAAGGTAATCCCATGGTCTGGTTTCATGCGGCAGCAAATTATAGCGCCACGTGTCCCGCTGATATTGCGGGAACAACCTACTCTGCCTTGATTTGTATGCAGCGGGCGTCTTCACTCTATAATTTGGGGATTTATGGAGAGAAAGAGAAGCAGCCAAGTTCGGTTATTACGTCCTACACAACAGCAAGCGGTGTTGTGACTCTTCAAAGTGCAAACACGTTCACTGCTGGTCAGGCTGTTTATTTCAATATCGCATCTGGACCCACATTTCTTAATCCAGAATTGCCTCGCTACACTGTGCTAAGTTCAGGGCTGAGTGCGAGTCAATTCGAGGTAGCTTACCCAGGCGCAACGGGTAGCGGGTCAGCTACGGGCATGGCGGCGGCCAGCATACAGGATGTTGTGCTACAAAATGGTGGCCAGATAACAATCAAAGATGCGACGATTATGGACGCATCCCAAGATGGAATCCATGTCACAACGACCCTCTACCCCACCATCACGGCGAGCCAAGTGATGAGTCTCAACGCAATTGTGTTTATGTATTCTTCCCCGAACGGACTCCCGCAACTTTATAAAGTGACCACTGCAGGCACAGGGACAAGCACTTACCCCGGATTTCCTGCTACGGGTTGCACGGCCATTCTAAATTCGACTTGCACCTGGGGCGGTGTAACATTCACCAACATTGGTGCGACTTATGACAACGCATCTGGAAATGGATTCATTGGACCTAATGTTATTATTAACCTCAATGGTCGCGACGGCATGTTCACAGAGCGGAACGTTGACTGGACTATTGGCCCAACGGTGCAGTTTGAACTCAATGACCGCGATGGGTTCCACTGTGAAGACTGCTCTGCTCATCGTTTCTCTTTAGATGATTTCGGAGCGAATGGACGTTACGGGTTTTATGCAGCATCAGTCAACTCTGGATGTTCGACATCTATAGGAGCGGTGGGATTTTTCATTCAAGGGACGCAGTTTGGTGCTAACGGATACTTGCCGGGTTCTTGGTCTAGCGTGGGTGGCGATATTCATATAGATGGCTCCGCCGCGACTGCAATGGGTTTCTGTGCTACTCCAGCTACTTCGCAAATGGCAGGTAGTTCAACGATAGTTGGGAACCAATTTATCGAATCTGCGGCAACTGCAAATAATAGCACTTCGGTTGAACTCTTCGATGCTGGGGGCAACAACCTGGTTGGCAATAATTGGGGTATAGCATACGGTGGTGGTCGATATAACTACTTGGTCAATTCGACTTTTTCCCTGCTGACGGGAAGTGCGAGAACACCTAATCAGATTTCTAAAACTTCGGTTTTGCCCGCAAGTGGCGGACCTGTATATACAGAAGGAACACCATACTTGCTCACAACCGGGGTTGATGTGGCTGACGCGGTCATTTCGCAAGGGACTGAAACCTCGTGGAAGAACACCACTCAGTACGGAAGTCATGTCGTTGTCGGTCAATCTGCCATCGTAGCCACTAGCGGTTCTCTACTAGCCTTAACCCCTGCTGATAATCTCAGCACCACTAAAGAGATTTACAGCACACCTGCATCCGGTTCCGGTTTGGTGTGGTGGATCGGTGATGACGGGAGCGCGACATTTAATGGGGTGAGTTCACCCTCATTCACAACTACGGGGGTCGCAACATATCCGCTCAACGCCTTGACACCTCTTATTCAAGGATCGAATGGGACTCCAGTGGGGGGGGATATATGCAACTACGGATGCTGTAGGTGGAAACGGAATGGGGCTTTCGTTTGGCTATATTAAGACCAATGTGGGTCTAACCCAGGGCGGCAAAATCAATGGTCTAACGGGTGATTGGCTGTTCGGTACAACCACTGACTGCGGGCAAGAATTGTGCGTAAATGGCGGGATAGCCAATTCCCTTGGCACGGTCATTCCATCCACGGCTACTGGCTATCACGGCACAGGCTCTGGTGATGTGAAGGTACAGATGAGCGATGGGACAGGGGCCAGCACACATCTAGCAGCCTTTGACGCCAATGGCGGCTTGACGGACGGCGGCGGCATACCGGCATCGGCGAATGCATTGAGCAGCAATTCGAGCAGCCAGCTTGTGGCCTCGACCTCGCATAATCTGAGCGTGCCGGCGAATTGCATTGCAGCCTCCGGGTCAGGGACGACCTACACGTGCTCCACCTCGCCTACGTATACGCCCGCCACCGGGGATCATATCCAGTTCAAGGCGGATGTGGCGAACACGGGAGCTGCAACGCTGGCCGTGAACGGAGCCACGGCCGCGACCATCAAGAAATGGGGCGGTTCCGGCAGCCTGATAGCCAATGACCTGTTGGCCGGGCACTGGATTTCAGCGACATTTGACGGGACGTATTGGCAGCTTGAAGGACAACTAGGGAATGCCAACGCCACACAAATCAATGGAACGGCGATCAGCGGCCTGTCGGGCAGCGGATCGGTTCTGGCGCTGACGACATCGCCGGTGTTTACTGGCAACACTACAACCTATGCGAATAACACGGCCAACACGGACTATGTTGTTATTCAGCCGGGCACGTCGAGCACCGCGGAGCTGGGCGGGATTCAACTGAACAGCGCCGCGGCGACGCCGGTGACCGAGTGGTATATCGAAGAAGATGCGAGCTACGATCTCAAGATTCACGATCAGGGCGCGACGACTCCGGTGGACATTCTGACCGGCTACATCAATGCAGGCACCAACATTAACTCACAGGGCACAAGCGCAGTCACCATCAACAATTCATCGTCGGGAGCCGGCACGGGCGGCTTTATTGTCTACGAGGGCGGCGCGAACTATAACACCGCGGCGTTAACGGTGACGAGTTCGGGCAATGCCAGCGTGCCAGGCACATTGACGGCCGGCGGCACAATCAGCGGCGGAATGGGAGTATCGCTTTCCAGCGCAACGAGCATCGCGGCAACCAGCTTTACAAGCACTGGACTAGCGCTTCCGGCGATTCCGGTGAGCACGACCAAGCGCGGAATGTGCGTGTTGATCTGGGAGCAGAACACGGCGGTGGGCACAGTGCAATTCGGAATGGGGATGAGCAATGCACCTACGGACCTTTGGGTGATAAATCTGGACTCCGCTGGAACGTACAAGGCGCCAACTTACACCACCATCACCTCGACAACAACGACCGCGGTATCCGCGGCGGATGCGCCCAGCGCCACGGCGACAGGGTACAGGGACGAGATTCTTTTTACCCTCACTACGGGAAGTTCCAACGCGGTAACCGTGACGGTCTATGGACTCTCCAGCAGCACATCCGATGCGCTGGTGATCGAGCCGGGAAGTTATTGCACCTGGCTGCCGTGAGAAGTCCCGGAATGGGTCACGTTTCATGCAGGTCAGAGGCTTGGAGGCTTGGAGGCTTTTGAGAGGAAGCGCGGGCGTCAATGCGCACGAGGGTACTGTGGCTGAGATAAGTGCAGAGCACAACCCCGGAGGCGGGGGCAGGAGCCTGATCCCGGAAGAGCTGGACCGGGCGGAGCTGGAGCGGTTTGGGCGGATACTCGATACGCGGCCGGCGAGCCTGCGGGGGCGGACGGTGGCGATGGAGCTGGCCGAGCGGCTTTTGCAGGTGCGGATGCGGGATGGCAGCACGGCGCCGCTCAGGGCGAACGCGGTGCAGCGGGCTTTTGAACGGCTGCGTGCGCCGCGGAATATTGTGCTGAAGGCGCGGCAGATGGGGCTGACGACGTGGGCGGCGGCGCGGTTTTTCCTGAAGACGATTACCCAGCCGGGGACGCTGACGCTGCAGGTGGCGCATTCGCAGGAGGCGGCCGAGGAGATTTTCGGGATTGTTCACCGCTTTGTGGACTATTTGCCAGAGGCGCTGCGCGTGGGGCCGTTGCAGGTTTCGCGGGCCAATGTGCGTCAGATTGTGTTCCCGGAGATGGACTCGCAGTACCGGGTGGTGACGGCGGGAGACCGGAACGCGGGGCGGGGATTGACGGTGCAGAATCTGCACTGCTCGGAGCTGGCGCGCTGGCCGGGCGATCCGGCGGAGACACTGGCGGGCTTGAGGGCGGCGATGGCGCCGGGAGCGGAGCTGATTCTGGAATCGACGCCGGACGGGGTGGGCGGCTGCTTTTACGAGGAGTGGCAGAAGGCCTGCGAGACGGGGATGATGCGGCACTTCTTCCCCTGGTGGATGGAGCGGCAGTACCGGGCGAAGGCGGTGGAAGAGGCCAGCCTGACGAACGAGGAACGGGATTTGATGGCGCACAAGGGGCTGGATCTGGAGCAGATTGGATTCCGGCGGCAGATACAGGCGGATTTTCGCTCATTGGCGCGGCAGGAGTACGCGGAAAGCGACGAGAGCTGCTTTTTGACCAGCGGGGATTCGGTCTTTGAACTGGCGGCGATTGAGGCGCGGCTGGCGACGGTGACAGAGCCGATTGAGGTGCGGAAGAACGGGGAGTTGGAGATCTGGCTGCCGCCGCTGAAGGGCAAACAGTACCTGGTGGCGGTGGACCCGGCCGGGGGCGGGAGCGAAGGGGATTATTCGGCGGCCGAGGTGCTGGAGCTGGAGACAGGGTTGCAGTGCGCGGAGTTTGCCGGGCACATGGGCGCGTTGGAGCTGGCGCGGGAGGTGACGAAGCTGGCCGCGGAGTACAACCAGGCGTGGCTGGTGGTGGAGAGAAACAACCACGGCAGCGGGATTCTGGCGCTGATTGAAAGCGTCTGCGGGTATAAAAAGGTTTACCAGCAGAAGAATCAGGCGGGCTGGCTGACGACGATGATGAGCCGGCCGGCGGCGCTGGGGCGGCTGAATGCGGCGCTGGTGGAGCAGCCGGAGTGTTTTCAGAGCCGGAAGCTGCTGGCCGAGTGCCGCGGCTTTGTGCGCCGGCCGGATGGCGGGAGCGGGGCGCGTCCGGGAACGCATGACGACCGGGTGATGGCCATGGCGATTGGGCTGGGGGCGAGGGAAGAGCTGGTGGGGAGAAGCTCTTAGCTTGTGGGTGCTGGAAATGAGAGGCGATGTGCAGCGAAACGCGGGGCTACTGATCCGGCCCCAAAGAAATGCAATACTCCCTCCCACCCATTCCGCAAAAAGCGCGGAATGGATGGGGCACAGCG
>CABDYB010000254.1_pt1 | contig 15786 bp, 12 predicted proteins | sample 3131861 | NCBI WGS metagenome assembly CABDYB01 (sample SAMEA5534336, study PRJEB31848) | metagenome | biome: tundra; feature: field; material: soil | place: USA | collected 2013-05 | depth 0.15 m | reverse complement strand
AATAGTTCACCTGCATGATGGCGTGGCGCACGGTGAGGCGCAGCTCCCCTGCGGGAACGGCTGTTTCGGCGAGCGCAGGCAGCTCCCACAAGCCCGGCATCACGGTCTGCTTCGCAGGCCGCTGCTCCAACAGAACCTCACGGTGCGCCTGTCCAGCCAGCCGCCCGCTGCGCACCGAGAGCGCGTAGGCCGCCTCGCGGCAAATCATTTTCGGCCGAGGCGCGGTCTGATGCTCCCCCTGGGTCTTGCAGTCATTGGCCACCGGGCACACCAGGCATTGCGGATTGCGCGGCAAGCAAAGGGTTGCGCCCAGCTCCATCAGCGCCTGGTTGGAGTCTCCCGGCCGCTCCGGGCAAACTAACTCGGCGGCCAGGGCCTCGATCTTGCGCCGAAGCTGAGAGCCGCCGCCCGCGCGGCTGCCGGCCTTCCAGCCTTCCATCCGGCACAGAACCCGCTCCACATTGCCGTCCACCACGGCCACCCGCTCACCGTGGGCGATGCTGGCCACGGCCGCTGCCGTGTAGGCGCCGATGCCCGGCAGCAGCCGCAGTTCCGCCGCCGTTTGCGGCAGGTTGCCCTGGCCGTGGTCGGTCACAAACCGCGCCGCCTCGTGCAGCATACGCGCCCGCCGGTAGTAGCCCAGCCCGCTCCACGCGGCCAGCACCTCCTGCTCCGGCGCCAGCGCCAGCGAAAGCAGCGTGGGAAACCGCGCCATGAAGGCCTGGTAGCGCTCCACCACCACCGCCACGCGGGTCTGTTGCAGCATGATCTCCGAGACCCAGATGGCGTAGGGATCCCGGCTCCGCCGCCAGGGAAGGTCGCGCCGCGAGCGCTCATACCACTCCAGCAATCGTTTCCGCACCCGGGCGATCTTTTCCGCGTCCTGATCCCGCTTGCCCATGCGCCCAGCTTAACATCCGCTGTAATTGACCGGGCCGGAGCAGCATCCCTACAATCAAACTGCATTCTTCTTCCGCTTGCATGAATCTCTCCGCGCTCATCATCGACGACGAACAACTGGCCCGCGAGGAGCTTGCCTACTTGCTAACCCAGGTGGGCGGCGTGGACGTGGTGGCGCAGGGAGCCAACGGCATCGAAGCTGTGGAACTGATCGAGGAGCACCACCCCGACATGGTCTTTCTCGACGTGCAGATGCCGGGACTCGACGGCTTTGCGGTGATTCAAAAACTGATGGAGCGCAGGTCGAAAGCAGGCAGTGAGGCCGAGCTCCTGCCGCAGATTGTCTTTGCCACCGCCTATGACCAGTACGCGGTGCGCGCCTTTGACGTGAACGCGGTGGATTACCTGCTGAAGCCCTTTGACCGCACGCGCGTCGAGCAGGCCGTGGAGCGCGTGCGAGGCCGGTTAGCCGGCATCACGCCCAATGGCGTGACAGGCCCGCTGCCGGAGTCGCAAATCGAGTCGCTGCTGCGTCTGCTCAACCGTCCGCAAGGAGCCAGCCGAACTCCGCAGCCAGCCAAACTCATCGTCCAGGCGCAGAGCCGCCTGCTGCTGATCGACCAGGCGGAGATCTGTTTCGCGGCCATCGACGACGGCGTGATTCGCGTGGTGACGCAGAGCTTCGAAGGCAGCTCCAAGTGCCGCACGCTCGAAGAACTCCTGGACCTGCTCGACCCAGCCCTCTTCTGGCGCGCCCATCGCGGCTTTGTGGTGAACATCAACCACATCCGCGAGGTGGTGCCGTGGTTCAAGTCCAGCTACCAGTTGCGCATGGATGACAAACAGAAGACCGAGATTCCCGTCAGCCGCAACCAGACCCGGCGACTCAGGGAGTTGTTCAATCTGTAGGAGTGTAAGGCTGTTAGGGTCAGGATCATTCAACGGGGGTGCGGATGCGGAAGTTTGCATTGCTGCTTTTGGCGGGTTTGGCGGTGCCTGCGTTCGCGGCCAGCGATTTCCGGATGGACGAGAAGGTCACGGTGGCGCAGTTGGAGCTGATACTAGCCAGGAATCACGGCCAGCACGACGAGTACCTGGAAAGACTGCTCCGCGGCCTGGAACTTACCGAGCGGCTGAGCGCGAAGTGGCTGGCACACGCCGAAGCGGAGCTGCCCGGTCCGGCCTCCCGCAAGGCGCTCATGGGGATCTGCGATGAGGCCGCCTTCCTTAATCTGCCCTCCCGCGATCTTCCCGCAATTGCCCCGATGGACCATGCCGCACAACTCTCGCTGCTGACTCTGGCTGTCGGCTATGTGAATCAGACAACTCATGAGCTGCCCAACTTCTTTGCCACGCGGGAGACAATCAACTTTGAAACTAAGCTATGGGCGCAGGATGTCCATCCAGAACACTCTCTCACGCGCGAATTGTTGTCTTCTGTGGGAACTTCGAACGTTACAGTTTTCTATCGCGATGGGCGGGAGTTCAAGCAAAACAAGGCCGGGAAGGAAGTAAAAGATGATCCCTCCGAATACAAGTTGGAGACGAATGGGGAGTTTGGCCCGATTCTTGCCACGGTGCTGAGCGATGCGCTCCACGGCAGGATGACCTGGGGCCACTGGGAGCAGGGTCCGTCTGCACTCATAGCGGTCTTCCGTTATTCGGTTGCCAAAGAGTCCTCCCATTACAGCGTGTTCTATCCTGGATTCTTGCGAAACAAGCAGGAGTTTCCCGCCTATCATGGCGAGATCGCGGTCAACCCGGCAGACGGATCCATCTTGCGCATAACGGTACAGGCCGATTTTGACCCATCCGACCAAAACGTCAGGGCCGACCTTCTGGTTGAATATGGTTCCGTCGAAATCGGAAATAAAAATTACATTTGCCCGGTGAAAAGCGTAGCTCTTTCCATGGTCCGGATTCCAAGCCCGGATTTCGCCCTTAGGAATCACGATTATGACAATGCGTCTTTCTTCCAGATGCGCGTCAACAACGTGCGCTTCACCCACTATCATCTGTTTCGCGCAGAAACTCGCATCCTCACGGGAGATGACGCGGCAGTAGTGGGTCCGTCTCCCTCGCCCAGCCCGGAAGGAATGCCAGCGAAAGAACCCGCAAAGGTGCCCCAGCCGTAACCCCAATTTTCTCGCTATTCTGACCCCGGCGGCCAGGAGGTTTTCACTCTGTAGTCGTCGTTAATCGTATCGCTCAAAGACAATCTGCTTCTTGTGCCAGCCTGATGCGGTCAGCCGTTCGCGCACGCCGGATACCATCTCATTGAGGCCGCAGATGTAGGCGTAGATGTCGAAGTTCAATTCCGCATTTGGCTCGGGTGCGGGCACAGGCAGCGCTTGGCCAAGCCGCGCGGCGCGCTCCTCGACGATGCGTGCCAGGGGTTCCTGAACGTGACCGCGCAGGCCGGTCCAACTCGCCTCGGCGCGACTCAGTGTGGGCAGGTAGTGGAAGTTGGGCACGCGGGCAGCCAGCGCCTCAAATTCAGCCCGGTAGTATATGTCGCTCTCGTAGCGTGTGCCGTAAACCAGCCAGATCTGCTTGCCGTTGCTGCGATCTGGTCCGCCGTCCGGAAACAGCCATTGCAGATAGCCGCGCATGGGCGCAATGCCCGTTCCGGTGGCCACCAGAATCGAGTCGGTAATCGGCTCGTGGAGCGTGAAGTGTCCATGCGGCCCGTGAATCTGGATGGTGCCGCCGATGGGCAGGTCGGGCAGGTTGGCCAGGTAGTTGGAAAAGAAGCCCTCCTCGACGCGGTTCACGCACAGCTCAAATTTGTTTTGATTGGCCGCCGAGGCCAGCGAGTAGGCGCGGGTCTGCAGCTTGCCGTTGGCGTCCAGCGCCACACCGCTGACGAACTGGCCCGCCGCAAAGGGAAAGCTTTCCAGCTCGTCGAGGACGAAGCCGAAGTGGTAGCACTGGGCAACTTCAGAGATACACTCTTTGCGTTCAAGACGTGCTGTGAGCAGTTCGCGTGCCATGTCGTTCTCGCTTGGGGAAGAGATGCCCGCACTTGCAGGCTCATCTTTTGGATGCGGCGGGCAGGAAAAAGGAGCAAGCCCAACGAGGCTCATCCCCCTATAATGGACAGGGAGCAGGATGAGCGCTGCATGCGTTTTCCGGCTGCGAACGCCTGATTGTTAGAGGATTTTATGGCCGCACTACTGGAAGCGATTACCGTCAAGCGCAAGATGTACTTCGAGTTTGAGAACACGCCCTACTACTGCATGGAGGCCGAGGTTTCCACGCCCACGGCGCGCGGCGGCCAGACACTGGTGCGGCTGAAAATGCGCAACCTGCTCACCCAGGCCGTCTTCGACAAGACCTTCAAGGCCGGCGACAAATTCAAGGAGCCGGACCTGGAGTTGGTCGAGGCCTCTTACCTCTACAGCGACAACGAGGGTTCGCACTTCATGGACCAGGAAACCTTCGAGACGCACACGCTTTCCCAGGAGATGATGGACAACGCTCTGGAGCTGCTGGTCGAGGGCGTAATCATTCAACTTCACAAGTTCAACGGCAATCCCATCGGCCTGCTGTTGCCGGAGAAGGTCGAGCTTGAGGTGGAATACACGGAGGGCGGCGCGCGCGGCGACACCAGCGGCAACGTGACCAAGCTGGCCCGTCTCCAGACCGGCCTGGAGATCAAGGCTCCGCTCTACATTCAGGTCGGCGAAAAGGTGAAGGTCTACACCGAGACGCGGGAGTTCGCGGGAAGAGCCTGAGCGGCTACGCCTTGCCTGACCGTTTCAATTCATTCCAATCCTTCTCCGTCTGATCCGCGTAGGCTGCGCCGAACTTCGCCAGCGCCTCGGCAAAGCCGTCGCCGGAACCGATGTATCCAGCCAGAATCAGCGGGTCGCCGCTGCGGGCGTGGCCGCGAGCCAGCAGCTCGCCGCAGACCTCGGCGTAAGCCTCCAGCCCGCCGCCGGCCAGGTCCTCTAGATCGATGGAACCTTTGTGGTCGTTCAGTTGGCGCACCAGGTAGTCGCGCCCGGCGAAGTGCGTCCAGCCGAGGAAGGGGTCGGACTGCACTTGCATCGCCTTCTGCCCTTGCGCCACGCGCTGGCCATTTTGGTGGGGAGGCGCGGCGTCGGGCAGATAGGGCGCATACGCAGAGGCCGGCTCCTCCTTGACTTGCAAAAACAGCGGATCTGCGGGGCCGTTGCCCTCGAAGTAGACGCAGAAGTCGCGCAAACCCACTGAGCCGGTGCCGACCACCTTGAAGGCCACGTCCACCGGGCGATAGAGCGACAAAAGGTGCTGCCGCTGCGGCTCCAACATTTCGCGATAAGCCCCGAGCGCAGCCAGCACCGCCGCTGCCTGCCGGCCGGTAACACGCGTCAGCGTGGGCTTGATCTCCTTGAAATGGCGGGGCGCGTTGGGTTTGCCGGAAGAGGGCTCGGTGAGCTGGTCAAGGGTGTGCAGCGGCGTGGCTCGCTCAGCCTTGATCAGGGCATCGAGGACAGGCTCGACCTGGCCCAGGCGATGAACCTGAAAGCGGCCCATTTCGAGGATGGGCATCCGGGCAAAGGCGCGCATCTGTGCGGCGTAGCGGACGACAAATTTTTCCACGGCCATGCGCGCGGAGGCTTCCTTGTGTCCGGATTCGCGTCCGGCCAGCACCAGCGATGCGGCCATGCGCTTCAAGTCCCACTCGAAGGGGCCGCGGATGGTCTCGTCGAAGTCGTTGATGTCGAAGACCAGCCGCCCGTCGGGAGCGGCATAGGCGCCCAGGTTGCGCACATGCGCGTCGCCGCAGAGCTGACAGACAATACCGGTGTTCGGCAGCACGGCAAGGTCGGCGGCCATCACCGGCACCGCGCCGCGGAAGTAGCCGAAGGGCGACGCGGCCATGAGCATGTACTTGAGCTGGATGAACGCGGGCATACGGCCGCGCATCGAGCGAGCGACAAGCTCGTGGGCGGAGGCCTGCCGCGCCTTGGGCCTCAGTTCGCTGTGTTGCTGGCGGCCCACCTGCTTGCGCCGCGCCTGACCCAGAGAGCGCCGTTCCTGTGAAGTTGCCCAGTGCATGACCCGGAAGATACACCGTTCGGCCGTGCTGCGCAAGGTGCATAACCGGTTGATTTACACTGCCACTTGGAAGCTCCACATCCCTGAATGTGCAATCTGCCAGGCAATAACGGGCTTCACTTCCGGAGGATTTTCTCTTGACTCGTACAACCGCTCCCCTGCTTGCAGCCGTTACCGCCCTGTTGCTTTCACCCTTTCCTCTGGCCGCCCAACCGTCGGCGAAGCCCCTGACCCCGGCAAAGCCCCTCACCATAGAGGCGATCTACGGGCATGGGCCGCTGATTGGGACGCCGCCGGAGGGGCTGGCTTGGTCGCCGGACGGCAAGCATCTCACCTTCATGGCAGTTGGCGAGTTGTCGGAGATCGAGCCTGGCTCGGACGATGCGTATGTGATCGTGAATCGCGCCAGGTTCGCTTCGTTCAGCGGGACCACCGCATCGGAGACGGACCGCGACCATCGCGAGCGCTACAAGATGGCCAGCTACCTTTGGGCGCCGGATTCGGCGCACCTGCTCTTCGACGCAAACGGTCGGCTATGGCTCTATGACCTGCACAACCGCGCGGGCGTGCAGGTGGGCTCAACAGGTGCAGCTTCGGGCGACGATCCCAAGTTTTCGCCGGATGGCGAATCGATCTCGTTCATTCGCGAGCATGGGCTGGCGGTGGTGCGACTGAAGGAGGCGGGAACGCCGATGACTGTGGTGGCTCCCGCGCCCAACAAAACCACACTCAACGGCGAAGTGGATTGGGTTTACGAAGAAGAGTTGGACGTGCGCAGCAATTATTTCTGGTCGCCTGACTCAAAGCGTCTGGCCTACCTGGAGATGAATGAGGCCGATGTGCCGGGGTATCCGATTACCGATTGGATTCCAACGCACGCATCGGTGGATGTGCAGCGCTATCCGCAGCCAGGCGACCCCAACCCGGCCGTCCGCGTGGGCGTGGTGAGCGCTCAAGGCGGCAAGACGGTGTGGGTCAGTCTGCCGATTCGCGCCGGGCAGGACTACATTCCGCGCTTCGGCTGGGTGGACGCGAAGACCGTATGGGTGGAGATGCTCACGCGCGACCAGAAGCAGCGCGACCTTTATTTTGCCGACGTCGAAACAGGGCAGGCGCACGCGGTGCTGCAACTTACGGACGATAAGTTCTTCAACGATAAGTACGACGTCTGGGTGGGCGGCGGAAGCATTGTGCTGACGAACTGGGCTGACGGGCACAACCATTTGTATCTCTACAGCTACCATCCGGACGACACGGCTCACGCCACCGCCAAACTGGAGCGGCAACTGACACAAGGCGATTTCGAGGTGGGCGAGGTCTATCGCGTGGATTTGGCGGGCAAGCTGGTGGACTATGCCTCGAACGAAGGCAGCGCACTCGATCAGCAGTTGTGGCAAGTCAACTTTGCAGGCGAGCGAAAGCAGTTGAGCGCGGGCGCGGGCACCCATAGCGCCAACTTTGCGCCTGTGGGCAGCGCGTTTGTGGAGCGGCAATCGTCGCGCATGGAGCCGCCAACGATCAGGCTGTGCGCTGAGGCGGGCAAGTGTAATCTCCTCTGGGCAACGCGTACGCTGGAGCCCTACCACCTGCGTGCGCCGGAGCAGATTACGGTCAAGGCCCACGACGGGACAACGCTCTACGCGACTCTGCTGCTGCCTGAAGGAGCAACAAGCGCGGCCAGCGTCCCGCTGATTGTGAATCCCTACGGAGGACCGGGCGCGCCGACGGTGGTCAACCGCTGGGGCGACAACCTGCTCTTCGACGAGCTGCTCGCCGCACACGGATTTGCGGTGTTGCACGCCGACAATCGCGGCATGGGCGGACGGGGGCGCGCCTTTGCCCAGGCCGCCTGGCATAACTCCGGCGCGGTGCAGTTAGAGGATCAACTGACCGTGGTGGACGCGGTGCTGGCCCGCTATCCGCAACTGGACCCCAAGCGGCTGGGCTGGTGGGGATGGAGTTGGGGCGGGACCTTTACGCTCTACGCCATGACGCACTCCGACCGCTTCCGCGCCGGGGTTGCGGTGGCGCCGGTGACCGACTGGCGCAACTACGACTCGGTTTATACCGAGCGCACCATGGGCCAGCCAGCGGAGTTTGCCGAAGTTTACAAGCAGTTCGCCGTGGTCAACTCGGCGGCCAGCCTGAAGGGGCGGCTGCTCGTGGCGCACGGAACCGGCGACGACAACGTGCACATGGAGAACTCGGTGCAGTTTGCGCAGAAGCTGATCGAAGCGGGCATTCCCTACGATTTGCAAGTCTATCCGCGCAAGACGCATTCGATTACCGGGCCGGACGTGCGGCAACATTTGTTTAACCGCATTCTGGCGCACTTTGAGGAGTATCTAAAACCGGCCGTTCAATGAGCGCGCCTGGCAGGTGAGGGCCGCTGCCCAGCAGCTCTATACCGTGTGCCTGTTGAAGATGTCGTCTTTGTCGCGGCTGGGGGCAGTCACGCACTCCAGGCAGCAGACGAGGAGCAGGGCCACGCCCAGCGTCACCAGAACGGCGACTACGTTTTCGCAGACCGTAAACCACTGAATCAGGCTATCCATCGTCAATCACCAACTACAACATACTTCAGGAACTATGCCGCTGTATGGATACAACGGCTCACCTGTTTTTGACGCATTTTTTGGATTGGAGTTCAGGCGCGCCAATGATTTTATCGACAATTTTTTAATTTCCACTTGCACTTGGGAGAAGAAAAGGCGAATATAGTTTCACGATGGCAACCGAGCCCAATCCGACGCCGGACCCCGATCCTTCCAATCTCCCCAATCCTTCCAATCTCAAGGAGTGGCCAGAGGAGCTTCAGCCCCCGAAGCCGGAGACGGCGCGCGCTTCCGAGCAGCCGTCACACCGCCCCGAAAACGGCCAGCGGCTCAATTGGCTCTTCGTCGATATGAACTCCTATTTTGCCACGGTGGAGCAGGACTCCAGGCCCGAGTTGCGCGGCCAGCCGGTGGCCATTGTGCCCATGATGGCCGACACAACCTGTTGCATTGCTGCCAGTTACGAGGCCAAGGCCTTTGGCGTCAAAACCGGAACCATGGTCGCCGACGCCAAGCAGCTCTGCCCCGGCCTGGTGCTGGTCGAGGCCCGCCACGAGCTTTATGTCGAGTACCATCACCGCATTGTCGAGGCCGTGGAGAGTTGCGTGCCGGTAACGGCGGTGCTGTCGGTGGATGAGATGGCCTGCCGTCTGATGGGCCGGGAGCGGCCGCTGCTGGCGGCCATGGAGCTTGGCCGGCAGGTGAAGCGGCGCATCCTGGAGCGCGTCGGCCCCATGATGCGCAGTTCGGTGGGACTGGCCACCAATCGCTACCTGGCCAAGGTGGCCAGCGACATGGAAAAGCCCGATGGCCTGGTGGCGCTTCCGCTGGACATTCTGCCTGAAGCCTTGCGTCAACTTAAACTGCGCGACCTGCCGGGCATTGGATCGCGCATGGAGAAGCGGCTCAACGAGCAGGGCATTCAAACCATGGATCAACTGCTGGCGCTCGACTGCGACCAGGCCGGCGATGTTTGGGGTTCGGTGCTGGGCGAGCGGCTGGGTCACTGGCTCCGGGGCGAGGACTTCGACATGGACGAGGCCGAGCACCCCAAGTCGATGAGCCACCAGCATGTCCTTGGCCCGGAGATGCGTACGCCGGAGAAGGCCTGGGCGGTGGCGCACAAGCTGCTGCACAAGGCAGCCATGCGTCTGCGCGCGGGCAACTTGTGGGTCAGCAGCATCGGCCTGGTCATCGGCTTTGCCGTGCCGCGCAGTCAGAAGAAACCCGTCAGCAGCTTCGGCATGCCTACGCGAGGATGGAAGGGCGAGATTCGTCTGACCGAGTGCCAGGACAACCTGACGCTGATTGCCGCACTGAGCCGCTTGTGGGCATCACGACCCTCGGGAGCCACGTATGATCGGCCGTATTTCATCGGCGTGCATCTGAACGGCCTGGTGCCCGACAAGCTGCACACGCTGAATCTCTTCGACGCGTCAGAGAATGAGCAGAACCGGACGCGCCTCGTGGCAGCCATGGACGCGCTGAATCACAAGTACGGCATGAGCACGCTGGCCCCCGCCACCATGCTCACCGCCTTCCGCGCCGCGCCCACCCGCATCTCCTTCCACACCATTCCGGAGCTTTTTTAGCCTCTGCATTTCAGTGCGCGGGACCAACCCCAGGCCCTCAAGAGATAGAATGCTTGCGAGCCATGCCGGACATATTCCTTCGTTGCCAAAGGTGCTGCCGCTTCCCAGCCCTTGTCTGAAGAAGATGGAGCCTCACAGATCTCCAATGCTCGGCAGCTCTCAGAAAGGTGAATCAACATGTCTCGACGCAGCACTTTCCTTGCAACAGCGCTTTGCCTTACCCTTCTTTCGCCGGCGCCCTTGCTGGCGCGAAATATTCACTGGTATCAACCGCATTACATGGCTAGAGTCGATCAGGCAGCCAACCGCCTGCAATTCCTCTCTCCGCACTTTGCCCCCTCAGGCTGGTACTCGGCGTCGACCCATTACACACTGACTAATTTCACCCAGAATGATCTGGGCATCAACCTGTTCTTCAACGAGAGCGGCGTGAAGAGCGTGCCCCAGGGCCTGCTCGGATTAACCTCCATTGATACCCCTTACTCGCAGGATTCTGTCGCTTCGATCGCCTATGCGAACATTGAGTACTTTGAGATAAGGGCCTTCAATTCCCCAACCCCCTGGTGCGTTTATCCCATGGGCAAAGAGGCCGGAAACGGGATCATCTGCGTCCCTGACGAGGGAACTGCTCATCAGGTTGCCGATGCGCTGGCAACTTTGGCGGTGGCCTACGGAAAGAATCTGAATATGTCCTTCAGCATGGCCTTGGGGGCAATGACGGACAAGGAACAGCGCAAGCACCAGGGACAAACCGGATGCCTGGTTCGTGAAGTAGATGCGGATGGACCCGCGGAGAAAGCCGGCGTTCAGGAGAATGACGTTGTGCACACCGTCAATGGCCAGGCCTGCACGCAACAAGCCTTTGGAGCGGCCGTCTATGAGGCCATCACCAAGCCGCAGGGCGGCGTGGTGCGCGCGGAGGTTCTGCGCAAAAGCGGTCCCCTGACCGTCGATCTGCGCTTTCCCCGCAACGAAGCCCCTACGGCTCAGTTGCGCCAGCAGATCACCAACCCGGCCCCGCAAAACGCGGCTGAGCCTTCCGCTGCCCCTGCCGCGCCTTCCTCCGGCGTTCACTTCGGCTTCAACATTCGCCCTGTCATCCAGGACGACATGGCTCCTTTGGCTTTGACTAAGGCACAGGGCTTCGTCGTGGTCGGCGTTGAAAATGGCGGCCTGGCAGACACCATGGGCATTCTCGCCGGCGATGTAATTCTCCAGTTGAACGGCGCGGATGTCGGCAATATGCAGCAGTTTATTCAGACCATCCGCAGCGGCGCAGCCACAAGCTTCCGCGTCTGGCGCAAGGGGCAAACCGTCGATCTGACCGTGCCGCAAAGCCTGTAAATCCTCGGCCATGCTGGCTACACTATTAACCAGCATGGCCAGCCTTTCTTCATCCCCGCCATCGACTTATCGCGGCCGCCTTGCGCCTTCGCCCACCGGCTATCTGCATGTGGGCCACGCGCGCACCTTCTGGACCGCCTACCAGCGCGCACTAGCCGCCGCCGGCTCTCTGGTCATGCGCATGGAAGATCTGGACCCCGACCGCAGCCGCGCCAAGTATGCCGAGGCCGCCTTGGAAGACCTGCGCTGGCTGGGAATCCGATGGCAGGAAGGCCCAGACCTTGGCGGGCCTTATGCGCCCTATGAGCAAAGCCGTCGCCAAGCCTTCTATCTGGACGCAGGTCGAAAGCTGCTAGAGGGCGGCTTTCTCTTCCCTTGTCGCTGCTCGCGCAAAGACCTGGAAGCCGCGCTGAGTGCCCCGCATGAAAGCATTTCGCCGAGCGCAATCGAAGATCAAAGCAACGGCGAGCCAGGCAACGGCGAATTAGATCCGCTCGACGACGAACCCGTCTATCCCGGCACATGCCGCACCGCTGTCGTCACCATGCCGCCCAGTTCCGCCGCGAGCGAGTTCGTCGAGCCGGGCAACTTCAACTGGCGTTTCCGGGTCCCCGCGGGCGTTGCAATCGAGTTTGATGATTTGAATCTCGGCCCGCAGCGCTTTGTGGCGGGTGTGGACTTTGGCGACTTTGTGGTGTGGCGGCGCGACGGCGTGCCCAGTTATCAGCTTGCCTGCGTCGCCGATGACGCGGCCATGAAGATTACCGAAGTCGTGCGCGGCGAGGACCTGCTCAAGTCCACGGCGCGGCAAATTCTGCTCTACCGCGCCCTGGGACTCGATCCTCCCGCCTGGTTCCATTGCCGCCTGGTCGCGGAACGTAACGGCCGCCGCCTGGCCAAGCGCCACGACTCCCTCAGCTTGCGCACGCTGCGACAGCGGGGACTCACGCCGATAAACATTCTTTCTGCCGAGCTACCGGCGGTGGTCTGACGGATAGTCGAAGTTTCAATAACCTGCTGCCGGGCTCGGAACTCACACACAGAAATCACCAGATTTTCACCAGGTCGGCAGGAGCCAGATAGAGCTTGTTTTCCGGTTGGATGTTGAAGGCCTTGTACCAGGCATCGGAGTTGCGGACGGTTAGTGCGCGGTACTGGCCGGGGGCGTGCGAATCGGTGAGCACCTGGTTGCGCAGCGAAGCCTCGCGCACCTTCGAGCCCCAGTTCTGCGCAAAGGCGATGAAGAACTGCTGGTCGCCTGTGAAGCCGCTCTGGAAGGGCGCTTCTTTGCCGTTCAGTGAAGCCCGGTAGGCGTCGTAGGCGGCGGCCACGCCACCCAGGTCGGCGATGTCCTCGTCGATGGTCTGCTCGCCGTTGACGTGAACGCCGGGGAAGGGTTCATAGGCGTCGAATTGTTTTGCCAGGCTTGCCGCGGCCTGCTTGAAGTGGTCGCTGTCGGCAGCAGTCCACCAGTTGCGGAGGCGGCCTTTGGAATCGAAAGCACTGCCCTCCTGATCGAAGGTGTGGCTGATCTCATGGCCGATGATGGCGCCGATGGCGCCGTAGTTGACGGCGGCCGGCGCATTGGGATCGAAGAAGGGCGGCTGCAGAATGGCGGCGGGGAAGCTCAGTGAGTTATGGAGCGGCATGTTGACGGCATTCACCGTTTGCGGCTCCATGCACCACTCGTGCCGGTCAACGGGCTTGCCGATGCGCGCGATTTCGTGGCGCAGATACCAGAGGTCGTAACGCCAGGCATTGCCGAATGCGTCGCCGGCGCGAACCTCGTATGCGGAGTAGTCCTCCCACTTTTCCGGATAGCCTATGTTGACAATGAGCGTGTCGAGCTTAGCCTGCGCCTCGGCGCGCGTGGAGGCGTCGAGCCAAGGCAGTTCGGCAAGGCGTTTGTGGTAGACGGCGATGAGATTGGCGACCATGGCTTCGGCCTGCGCCTTGGCCTGGGGCGAAAAGTATTTCTGCGCGTAAATCTTCCCCACCGCGTCGCCAAGCAGGTCGTTGACGAGCATCACGGCGCGCTCCGAACGCGGGCGTTGCTGCTCGACCCCGGTAAGCGTCTTGTCGAAGAAGCTGAAACGCTCGTCAGCCAGCGCCTTGGGCAGGAAGCTCGCGTAGTCCTCGACGAGATGGTAGGTGAGCCAGTCCTTCCAGGTTTCGATCGACACGGAGGCGACAAGGGCGGCCTCGCCGGTGAAAGCCGTTGGCGTCCACACCATGAACTCCTGCTGCCTGGCCAATCTTGCGCCTTCAAAGTAGGCGTTCCAGTCAAGGCCGGGAGCTTTGGCGGCAAAGTCGCTGCGCTTCCACAGATTGTTGGCCTTGGCGATATCCTCGATCTCGGCGATGCTGACCTGGGCTTCGGCAATGGAGTGCTCGAGGGCGATGACGCGAGTGGCGCGCGCCTCGGCATCGCTGAATCCGGCGAGCCGGAAGATGGCGGCCACATGGACGGCATATTTGGCGCGCACGTCCTTCATGCGATCGCTGTCGGCGAGGTAATAGTCGCGGTTGGGCATCTCCAGCCCGCCCTGCAGCAGGTAGGGCATGTAGTGGTCCGAGTCGCGGAAGCCGGGAGCGACCCACAGGCCGAAGAGATTTGCGGTGTGGTATGTGGAGTTGTTCAACAGATCGACGTCGGCATGCAGTGTCCTGCCAAGAGCCGAAGAAAGTTGCTTGCGATCCTTAATGACGGCGATGGCGGCAAGCTGTTCCTTGAGGGTTCGAGTCCTTTGGCTTCGATAGCGGATTCGTCCATGAACGCGTTGTAGATGTCAGCCATCTTGCGCTTGTCGGAGCCAGCGGGCGCATTGGACTTTGCCGCCTCTTTAATGATTTCGGCGGTCCGCTTGCGGCTCAGATCGTCGAGAACGCTAAACACGTTGACGCCGGGACGGTCCGGGGGAATCTCGGTGCGGTCGATCCAGGCACCGTTGGCATAACGGTAAAAATCATCGCCCGGTTTGACCGAAGGATCCATGTTGGCGACGGCAATGCCGTGCGTTGCCGCGGAGCTGGCGGCTGGAGCGGCCACCTGTGCCCAAAGATGCGGCAGGGCAAGGCAGAAAATGGCGATCAGCGCCGCCGGCGCCAGGGCTGTCGCAAAACGAATACCTCGGCGAATTGTGCAGGAATCGAAAGTCGGTAGGGGCAGACGAGAAGAATTCTGAGTCGGAAGCATCATTTCAGAAGACAACTCCTTCCTTCGTTTTGGACTCACCTATTGTACTTTCCGAGCGGCCGGTTCGGGACCGAAAGATTCTTCCCTGGAAAGGAGCGGGGTTCAGGGACAAGCGTGGAATCGTGTTTACCGTCCAGTTCTCCCACATGAAGCCTGCGCGTGGCGAAGGCCTGCGCACGCTACGCCGGCGCGGAGTTACCCCAGCGCAGATTCTTGCGATGAAGGGTGAAGGCTTATAGGGCCTGTTTACTTGTGCCGAATGAACGTGCCGTTCTGCAACTCGCTCATGGCCTGTCGCAATTCGGCATCGGTATTCATCACGATCGGCCCGTACCAGGCCACCGGCTCCTCCAGCGGCTTGCCGGAAACCAGCAGAAAGCGAATGCCCTCTGGGCCGGCCTGGACTACGATCTCGTCGCCGCGATCAAAGAGCACCAGCGAGTGGTTCTTCGCGTCGTAGACGGGGTCCGCGTTGGGGTCCACAGCCGATTCCGTCAGCACGGCCTGCGGCGTCGAAGCGTCGCGGAAGGCGCCCGCGCCGGCGAAAACGTAGGCGAAGGCGTTGCGCGTCGTCTCCACCTGGATGCGCTTGCGCTTGCCCGGCGGGACGGAGATGTCCACGTAGCGCGGGTCTGCTGCCACGCCCTCCACCGGCCCCTTCTGGCCCCAGAACTCGCCAACGATGATCCGCGCCTTGGTCCCATCGTCCTCGGTCACCTCCGGTATGGCGCTCGCCGGAATGTCCTGGTAGCGCGGGGCAGTCATTTTAAGCGCCGCGGGCAGGTTGGCCCACAGTTGAAATCCGTGCATGCGCCCCTGCGCGTCTCCCTTGGGCATCTCCTGGTGCAGGATTCCGCTACCCGCCGTCATCCATTGCACGTCGCCGGCCGTCATGCGGCCCTTGTTGCCCAGGCTGTCGCCGTGCGCCACCTCGCCGGCCAGCACATAGGTGATAGTTTCAATGCCCCGGTGCGGATGCCAGGGGAACCCGGCCAGGTAATCGGCCGGATTGTCGCTGCGGAAGTCGTCCAGCAGCAGAAACGGATCGAACTCCGCGGTTTTTCCGAAGCCGAAGGCGCGCTGCAACTTCACGCCCGCCCCTTCGACAGTTGGTTTGGTTTCGAAAATCTGCTTTACGGGACGAAGCGACATG
>CABDYB010000249.1_pt1 | contig 16764 bp, 16 predicted proteins | sample 3131861 | NCBI WGS metagenome assembly CABDYB01 (sample SAMEA5534336, study PRJEB31848) | metagenome | biome: tundra; feature: field; material: soil | place: USA | collected 2013-05 | depth 0.15 m | reverse complement strand
GGGTTAGGGGTCAGGGAATCGGGGCAAAAAAGTGACAGACGCCGTGCTATTGTCATTTTGTTCGCCATGTGACATTCTACACATAGGAGTCATTATGGCATCAACTGTCACAGGACCGCGTTTTGTCAGATGCAAGATCAATCAAAATGGCCGGATCGTGATTCCGGCCGCAATCCGCAAGCAAATGGGGGTCAAAACGGGCGATTCGGTTCTCATGGAAGTTGAAGACGGTGTGTTGCGCATGGAGTCGCACCGCGCCCGCATCCGCAGGATTCAAGAGGAGTTTCGGAAGTACGTTCCAATCAAGCCTGGAGAAATGCTGATGTCGGATCAATTGATAGCCGAGCGCCGGGAAGAAGCGCGCCGTGAGATGGAGGAGACTGACCGGCAGATTGAAGAATACCGGCTGAGAAATGAGAGGCAGCTTGGCTAAGAGCGCCGTCCTTGATTCCTCAGTGGTTCTCGCAGTCCTCTTTGACGAGCCTGGAGGCGCATCTGTTTCCGATCTATTCAACGGCGGATTGCTTAGCGCGGTGAATCTGGCGGAGATTCTCACGAAACTCAAGCAGGGCGGGTGGAACACCGACTTTGCGTGGGGCCATGTACTGAATATGGGGTTTGAAGTCTGCCCGTACGAGACTGAACAGGCACGGCTCACATCGGAATTGATCGATCAGACCCGTCCCTATGGCCTTTCGCTGGGCGACCGAGCGTGTCTGGCTCTCGCGATGCAGCGCAAGGCGACGGTCTACACGACGGACCTCGTCTGGAAGAGTCTCGATTTAGGAATTGAGATTGAAGTGATTCGTTGAGAGAACGAAGAACCCCTACCGCCCCATCTTGTGTTTGCTGGCGTTGACGGCAGCGCGGGCATCACGGTCGGCCTCGCGGCTGCGTTCGGTCTCGCGCTTGTCCCAGTCCTGCTTGCCCTTGGCCACGGCCAGTTCGCATTTGACCCGGCCTTTGCGAAAGTAGAGCCGGGTGGGGATGAGCGTGTGGCCCTTGATCTGCGTCTTGGAGAGTAGCTTGCGAACTTCTGTCTTGTGCAGGAGCAGTTTGCGTGTGCGCGTGGCGTCGTGGTTGGAGATGTTTCCGTGGGAGTAGGGGCCAATATGCAGGTTGAGCAGAAACGCTTCGCCATTCTGGATGAGGCCGTAGGAGTCCTTGAGGTTGGCCTTGCCTTCGCGGATGGATTTGACTTCCGTCCCGCGCAGGGCGACGCCGGCTTCGAACTTCTCCAGCAGAAAGTAATTGTGGCTGGCAACGCGATTGTGCGCGGCATCCCGCTCGCCCGAGGCCACCGGATCGCGGGGCCGGACAGGCTTCTGCGGGCCGGGAGTCGCCGGCTGAACGATGACGTGGCTGGTTTGGCGGGCCATCAGCAAGCCTCCTCGAATCTCAATCCTAGCATTGGCGCGAGTTCCAGACAGTTTTGCGCCGGGCTTTGTTAGAATGGGGCAGCGTTGAATGGGATTTTTTACTCATCATAATTGCGTCAAGATGCGCGTCTGGGGCGGCCAAGGCAGCCCGCAAGGGCCCGATGAGCAGTGCGGGCCGGCGAAGACGCCGGGGAGTTCGATGAAAAGCCGCGTTCTAGCACAGGCAGCCTCCAGATCCGTATTTTCAGGAGCCTTTTTCTGGATAGCGCTTCTTGCCGTACTGGCGGTCTTCAGTCTGTCCAGCGTTGCCCTGCGCGCCGAATCGGCCAGCACATTTTACAAGCGCGGCCAGGCCGCAGAGGCGAAGGAGGACTACGACGCCGCCTTCGACAATTACCAGAAGGCCCATACCAAGGCTCCCAAGGACCTGCAATTTCGCGCAGCGATCTATCGGGTACGGATTACCGCTTCTGCTATACACGTGACCAAGGGCCAAAAGCTGATGAATGCGGGCAACGAACAAGGGGCGCTGTCAGAGTTTCTGCACGCCGCCGAGATTGACCCCAGCAATGAGGCCGCGCAGCAAGCCATCGCCCTGGTGCGGAAGAAACACGGCGAGGTAGCCCCGGTCTCCGAAACCAGCCTTCCCCAGGCCGAAGGCAAACAGGAGAACCTGGAAACGATGGGCGCGCCGGCCGTTCTGAAACCGGTCTCCAACGAGCCGCTTACCCTGCATATTCAGGAAGACGCCAAGATGGTCTACCAGGCCATCGGCAAAGCCGCCGGCGTCAATGTCCTGTTTGACCCGGATTTCACCTCCAAGCGCATTCAGGTGGACCTGAACAACGTCTCTCTGCTCGACGCGCTGCGCATAGTGGGCACCATCTCCAACACCTTCTGGAGGCCGGTCACCGAGAACACGCTTTTTGTGGCCGCCAACACGCGCGCACGCCATACCGAGCTTGATGAGCAAGCCGTCCAGACCTTCTATCTGTCCAACGCCTGGCAGCAGAACGATCTGACCGACGTTAATACCGCCATTCGCAATTTGATGCCCAACGTGAAAGCATTCGGCGTGCCCAGCCAGAATGCCATCGTGGTCCGCGGCACTCCCGACGAGCTCATGCTGGTGCAAAAACTCATCAACGACCTGGACAAGGCGCGCCCCGAGGTGGTGGTGGACATCGCCGTTCTGGAGGTGAGCAAGAACTGGGAGAAGACGCTGGGCATCGCCTGGCCCTCCAGTGTGGGGGTCTCGCTGCAGCCGCTCTCCAGCAGCACGGCAACGACCGGAACCACCACCACGACTGGATCAACCGCCAGCACGGTCAACCCCACCCTCTATCAACTGGCCCACCTGAAGGCTACGGATTTCGCCGTAACCGTGGGCTCGGCCACGGCCAACCTGCTGCTCACCGACACCAATACAAAAATTCTGCAGAATCCCCGTATCCGGGCCACTGACGGACAGAAGGCGACGATGAAGATCGGGTCCAAGATTCCCGTCGCCACCGGCTCCTATGGGGGAGGCGGCGTGGGAACGGGAGCCTTGGGAGGGATCAGTTCGCTGGTGAACACCCAGTTCCAATATCAGGATGTGGGCGTGAATATCGAGATGACGCCAACCGTCCACTTCGACCGCGACGTGACGCTGAAGATCAAGATCGAAGTCACGTCGCACAGCGGCGATGTGACCATCAGCCAAGTGACCGAGCCGATCATCAGCCAGCGCACCGTGGATCAGGTGATCCGACTGCGCGAGGGCGAGGCCAGCATCCTGGGAGGCATTCAGAACAAACAGGACACAGTCAGCTCGACCGGGATTCCTGGGTTGAGTCAGATTCCCATTCTCAAGTACATCTTCGGCTCCAAGGATCACACCATCTCCGACGACGAACTGGTCTTCCTGGTGGTGCCGCACGTGGTTCGCTCGCAATCGCTGGAACAGATGAATCTGCGCACCGTGGACACCGGCTCCGGCGCGTCCATTGAGTTGCGCCACACATCGCCCGAAGCCCCCAGCCCGAATCCAGATGCAAAGCCGGCCTCAAGTCCGGCGCGCCCATCTTCCAATCCCAAATCCAACGTGGGCACGGTTCCCGGCCAAAGCGCACTGGCCGCTGCCCCGGCTGCGCTGGACCAGTTGCGCCAGGCATCGGAGACCACTGGAAATTCCGCACCGGTCAACCCGCCGGCATCTACACCTTCGCCATCCAGCGTGAAATTCGCATTTGCTCCGCAGCCCGCCCCGGTGGCTCCCGGTGCCACCTTCCAAGTCTCCGTGGTGATAAGCGGAGGAACGGATATTGCTGCCGTTCCCTTGCAGATTACTTACGATCCAGCCAAGCTATCACTGCTTAACGTGGACAACGGAGACTTTCTGAGCCGCAACGGGCAGGCGGTGGCGCTGGTCCACCGTGACGACGGGCCCGGCTCCGTCAACATCAATGCGTCTCTTCCGCCGGGAGCTGCTGGCATTAACGGAGCCGGGGTGATCTGCGTGCTCACATTCCAGGCCAAGGCTTCTGGAGACAGCGTCATCGCCATGACCAAGCCAAGCGCGGTCAACAGCTCTCAGAAGTATCTGGCGGCCCAGGGCGCGCGCGTCAACATTCAGGTGAAATAAGCCGATGAGGCTCGTGATGATGGAAGCCCGGCCAATCCGCATAGTCCGCCTCGGTGAGCGCGGACTTACGCTGGTCGAGTTGATTGTGACCGTGGCGATTCTCTCTATCCTCGCCTCGGCTGCCTTGCCCGTCGCCCGCTTCACGGTCAAACGCCAAAACGAGCGCTACCTGCGCTATGACCTGTGGATGATGCGCGACGCTATCGACCACTACAAGGACGCAGCTGACAGGAACGCCTTCCAGATCAAGCTCGACAGCCAAGGCTATCCGCCCGACCTGGAAACGCTGGTCAACGGCGTCGATGTGCAGGGAAAAAAGGTGAAGTTCCTGCGCCGCATTCCCGTTGACCCCATGACCGGCAAGGCGGAGTGGGGTTTGCATTCGATGAAGGATGATCCCACTTCGACCTCCTACAGCGGGGACAGCGTCTTTGATGTGTACTCCAAATCGCAGGGCACGGCCATAAACGGAACCAAGTATTCTGACTGGTAGACCCACAGTATGTCGGCAGAGGATTCAGTGAGCAGAATTCGCAAACAAGACGCGGGCTTTACGCTGTTGGAGCTGATGATCGTCATGATGATCATCGGCATACTGGCGCTGGTAGCCGTTCCCAAATTTGCAGCCGCCGTCAAGATGGCCAAGGAAGCCGTGCTCAAGGAAGACCTGCATGTGATGCGGGCAGCCATCGACTCCTACACCATGGACAAACAGAAGGCGCCACAGACGCTCGAAGAGCTCATTACGGACGGCTACCTCAAGGCCGTCCCCGAGGACCCCTTTACGCACTCCAAGGACACCTGGGTCACCGACTCCAACGGAGCGCTGTACTCTGTAGACCAGACCGAACCCGGCATCGACGACGTCCACTCCGGCTCGCAGGAACTGAGCTCCGGCGGCCAGACCTACTCCACCTGGTAGGCTCTGCGCCAGATTCACCGGACGACCCCTCATGAATTCCATGGCCACCAACTCCAACCCGCCAAATGCGCTGCAGTTCGCCCTGCAGGTTGAGCGATTTTATGCCGGCTTGATTCTGTCCGCGCACCCTGGCCAGGATGATGAACACTGCCTGGGCGGGACACTCCTCTACGTCGGGCAACTCGATGCAGACGCCCGCGCGCTGCTGGTGGCGGCCAACATTGCCGGCGCCGCCTCTCTGGCCGTCTCGGCAGATGCCACCGCAGGCAAGCAAGCTATGCGCGACGGCGTGATTGACTTCCTCGTTACCTCGCTCGACGAGGCCCTGCGCATTCTCAAAAACGAGATTCGTAAGCACTCCACCGTCGCTGTCTGCGTGGCCCAAGATAGCGAAGCTGATTTCGCACGACTGCTGCTTCAGCGCGGCGTGCTCCCCGATCTGCTGCCGTTGCACTCCGCGCCCGCGCCGGAGTTCGCCGCGTTCCTCAGCCAGTGCGCGCGCCCGGTCGTGGCCATCCATCCCGATGCAAACCAGGTGCTTCTTGCGTGGAGCGTTGCGGACGCGCCTTCGCATTGGCTGCCCAAACTCGACGTGCTCGTCTTCGATTGCCTCAGCTCTGATTCGAGCGACGCGTCAGCCCGCCGATGGCTTCGCCTCTCCCCGCGCTACCTGGGCCGGATGACGCAAGGTATGCGCCTGCTGCGTTGCCAGGAGAATGCCGCCGCAAGCTTTCAGAAGCAGGTTCAGGAGCAGGTGGAACGCGGCGAGATTGGCGTTCCGGTGGAGATCCAGGTAATGAGCGGAGACAGGCTCCAGATAAACAATTTCGCGCCGCGGACTCGCTGACTAGCCTCGTGCCGCTTCAATCCGCGCCCAGAGTTCCTTCACTCCGTAGCCGGTCTTGGCGGAGACAGGAAGAAGCTCATCCAGCTCCAAATCCTGCTTCAACGCCAGCAGGTTGCGCGTGCGCTGGTTGCCGCTGAGGCGGTCAATCTTGGTGGCCACCACGGCAAACTCGCGCCTCGCGGCCCGCAGCCATTCGATCAACTGCAGATCGCTCTGCTGTGCGGGCACATTCGAATCCACCAGGCACACGCACAGCTTCAGCGTCGAGCGCATCGCCAGATAGGGTTCGATAAACGCCGGCCAGGTCTCCGAGATCGACTTCGAGATCTTTGCGTAGCCGTAGCCCGGAAGATCCGCAAACATCAGCTGCGGCCGGCGGCTGGAGTCCAATAACGCAAAAAAGTTGATGGCCCGCGTTCGTCCCGGTGTCTGCGAGACTTTGGCCGCCTTCTCGCCCACCAGCTTGTTCAGCAGGCTCGATTTGCCTACATTGGAGCGGCCCAGAAAGGCGATCTCCGGCGCATCCGTCGCGGGAAATTGCGCCGCCGCCAGGGCAGAAAGCAGAAATTGTGTCGTATAGCGCATAGCGTGAGCAAAAGAAACGAACTGCTTCGAGCATACAGCCTTCTGTCGCCGCGCGTTGAGTGCGCTCATGCTTTATGCTTTCAGTACACCCCAATGCCCGCGGGGCTTCATCAGGAGGAGAATATTCTTGGCTGCGCTGCCATTCAATCTGGGTCTGGTGCAATTGCTGGCGGACCACAGAAATATTTTTCTCACCAAGCTCGCCCTGGCCGCCGCCTTCATGGGCTCAAGCCAGGGATACATCCTCCTGATCCTCCTTTTTTACGTAGCCTGGAACAAACGCCTCGCTTTCCGTCTTACGGTCGTCCTGCTGGCGGCCTTGTCGCTCAACGATCTGTTGAAGATGCTCCTGCGCAATCCGCGCCCGTTCGTCGCCCAGGGAACATATATGAAGAAATGGGCCGTGTCGCCGTCCAGCGCCCGCTCTCTGGTCATGGAATACTCCACCCCCTCCGGCCACGCCACCGGGGCTGCCTCGTTCTACGCCTATCTCTGCGGCGTTGTCCGCAGCCGGACTGCGCGCGTGCTTGCCGTTGCCGCCATTCTTCTCATCGGCGTCTCGCGCCCCTATCTCGGAGTGCACTATTACGAGGACGTTCTCTTCGGCTGGGCTCTCGGAGTGGCTGTTGCCCTGCTTTCACTGCGATACGCCGATGCCGCCGCCGCCGCGTGGGGCTGCCTCTCCTACACGCTGCAAGTTATCCTCGTCGTGCCCGCCTGCATGGCTCTCTGGCTGCTCGCTGTTCTCCTCAACGGACACAGCTTTGAAGGTCAGCCGTACGCCTTCCTCGGCTACGGCGGATTCCTGACCGGCATCGTCCTGGCCAGCCCGCTGGAGCGGAGAATCGTGAACTTCGATCCGCGAAGCTCGACCGTCCTTGTAAAAATTCTGCGCTATTTTCTCTCGCTCATCATGGTGGTCTTCACCTTGCTCATTCTCGGCATAGCCTTCGACCTGTTGGCGGATCGCTCCTCGCTGCTCTGGAACCTGCTCGAATATCTCCGCTACACCGCCGTCGGCTTCGTGGCCTTTTTCCTGGCGCCGCTGCTGTTTACCAGGATGGGGTGGGCCGAGCGCGCGCCTGGTGGAGCGGACTGCTTGAATGAAGGCCGGCAATAGGCCGAATTCCGGCGCGGAGCAATACGGTATATTCTTTTGTTATGGAAACCACAGGTTGCGGTACAGCCATTGTTACGCCCTTCCGGGCGGATGGATCGATTGACGAAGCGGCGCTGAAGGCGCTTGTGAACTGGCAGATTGAGTCGGGCATCGACTTTCTAGTGGCCTGCGGCTCAACCGGCGAGGCGGCCACGCTGGACGAGGAAGAGTGGCTGCGGACGGTCACTTTGGTGGCAGAGACAGCCGCCGGCCGCGTGCCGGTGTGGGCAGGGTGTACGCACAACAACACCCTGACGCTGGTGCGGCTGGCCGGCAAGCTCAAGCAGATTCGCGGTGTGGGCGCGGTGCTGTCGGCCAATCCCTACTACAACAAGCCCTCGCAGGAGGGCCAGTTTCAGCACTTCCTGGCTCTTGCCAAGGCCGTGGACCCTCTGCCCGTGGTGATCTACAACATTCCAGGGCGCACCGGCGTGAACCTTGATCCGGTAACGGTTGTGCGGCTGGCCGAGGCTGCTGCCAACATTCAGGCCATCAAGGAATCCAGCGGCAAGCTGCCGCAGATTGCCGAACTGGTGCATCTGCTGCCGAGCAGCTTCAAGATTTTCAGTGGCGATGACAACATGGCGCTGGGCACGATCGGCGTGGGCGGCAAAGGACTGGTCAGCGTGGCCTCCAACGAGATTCCGGCGGAGATGAGCCGCATGATCCACGCCGCTCTGAGCAACAACTGGGCCGAAGCTCAAGAGCTAGAGCGGCGCTACATCAAGCTGATCGACGCCAACTTCTGGGATTCCAACCCCTGCCCGGTGAAGACGGTGCTCTCGCTGATGGGCCGGTGCACGGACCACGTCCGCCTGCCGCTGGTTCCACCCTCGGCCGCCACGCGGCAAAGGCTCGAGCAGGTGGCCGGCGAGCTGGGCTTGCTCAAAAAATGAGCCTGTTCTGAGCGGCCTTCGGCGCGGAGGCTGCAAAGACGCTCAGTGGCGTTGGAAGTACACTTTATTGGCATTTTTCGGGCTTTGAAACGCGGGAAAAGCTGTAAGCCGCGAGAGCTTCAAAGTCCGTTTCTGTTCGGATGGCCTGACATGAATGCGTTTCTGGAGACCGTTTTCTTGTCCTCTTTTCCCCAGGTCCAATACATGCCGAGATAGGCGTAGTTTTCGGTTTGGCCAGCAATGGAGTGGCCATAGGCAAAGAGCAATTGTCTGTCAGGATTTTTGAAGTGGTAGTAGCCGCCGGCGTCGATCATGGTGGAAGCTTGTGTCTGCGCCGCTGCGAAGCCCTCCCGCCCATGGGCGAAGACCTCAGCGCCCAGCTCCAGCCTCTTGTTGAATTCGTGTTTCACGAGCCATGCGGTGTAAGGAAAGTCACGGTATTGCGTTTGCGGGACGACCTGATAGCCGCCGCCGCCGCAAACGGTCCATCGTTCCCAATCTTTTTCCATCCAGAGGGGGAGCTTGTACCAGACCTTGCCGACGCCGAGGCCGTTGGTGTCGTTACCGGTGGGCATCTCGAACATGGTGAAGCTGCCGATTTGGGGAACGTGTTTCGACTCCTTGATGAAGGCGATCTTCACGCCCAATTCCATATCCGTAAGCCCAAAGGCGCTGGGGCCGGCGCCGCCGGGAAGATAGACGGGATTGTTGGATGGGACGACCGCTCCCCACGGAAGGATGGCGTGAAGCTGCACCCTGGGAATGGCGCCCCAGTTGAACTCGAAGGCCGGACCCGAGGAGTCGATTTCCGCTGGAGTGCCATCCACGGCGCCGAAGATGTAAAACTCATAGTGATGCAGGTCAACCGGCACCGGATCGTCGGTTTGAAACGGCGGACCCTGCGCCCACAGTCTTGGAATGGCGAGCATGATAAACAGGAACAGAGATAGCCGGGTGCAATGGCCGGAATAAGGCATCGACGCTCCTTGATCGGAATCGGAACCAGATTCGGAACCGGGAAGCAGGAATCAGGTTGGCGCTACGGGCTGCGAAAAAAATGTATTTGAGATAGCCGGGGAAGGCGCGCATCGATTGTTCCTGCTGACTTACGGATGTATCCGATCAATCTTTGATGCAATTTGTATCCTCTGATGCTGTCCAGCCCTTTCAGGAAAATTCATCGCCCATTAACCCGCCAGCGCCTTCTTCACCATCTCGCTGACAGTGCGGCTTTCGGCGCGGAGGCTGGCGGCTTGCAGTTTGGCCTGCACGGCCTTCATGACCTGGCCCATCTCTTTGGGCGTGGGTTTCTGGCCAGTGGCGGCGGCGACTTCGGCAACGGCTTCGGCGACCAGAACGGCGAGGGCGGCTTCGTCGAGGGCCTTCGGCAGGAACTCCTCAATGACCACGATCTCGGCGGCTTCGGCGGCGGCCAGCTCGGGGCGGTTGCCGTTGGTGAACTGCTCGATGGAGTCGCGGCGCTGCTTGATCATGGTGGCCAGGGCCTGATGCTCCTCGGCGGGGGTCAGCGCTTCCCGCTTCTCGATGAATTTATTTTTGAGGGCGTTCTTGATGAGGCGCAGGGTGGTGGTGCGGACTGCGTCGTGGGCCTTCATGGCGAGGATGACCTTCTGGTTGACTTGGGCTTCGAGTGCTCCTGCTTCGGGCATAGATTCCTTTCGTTTCAGCTATTAGCTGTTAGCTGATAGCTGGTTTAGGGCGTATTTGAATTCGAGGTTTCCCACCCATTTCGCATCTTTTCTTCGAAAAGCTGTGAAATGGATGGGGCACGGAGTTTTTGTGCTGGCCCAAACTTTTGTTCCACCCTCAAAGGCCCAGACTTTTGCTCCACCCCCAAAGAAGAATTGTAACGATTTTGGGTCGCTGGCGTGGGATTTGGGACGGATGGAAGATTTACACAGAAAATAATTCCACATAAACCACAAATATGTGTATTCTGTGATTGACGGATGGCCGTGGGGAGGCTGAGCTGGCCCCGTGTTGAGAAGAACCTGTCCAACGCTGGTAGAAGTCCAGCTTCCCCGGCAGGCCCCGTCAGAAATCCAGGAGAGAGCCATGATCCGCAAGACGCGCTTGTTCACGCCCGGTCCGACGCCATTACTTCCCGCAGCTCAGTTTGCCATGGCGGCAGCCGACATGCACCACCGCACGCCAGAGTTTCGCGCCCTGTTCCAGAAGGTTCTGGGGCAGCTGAAGGTTTTTGTGGGCACGCAGAATGATGTGCTGCTGTTGTCGAGTTCCGGCACGGGCGCGATGGAGGCATCGGTCTCCAATCTGACGTCGCCGGGGGACCGGGTGCTGGTGCTGACAGCGGGCAAGTTTGGCGAGCGCTGGGTGGAGTTGGCCAAGGCTTTCGGCTGCGTGGTGGATGTGGTGGAGAAGCCTTACGGACAGACTTTCGAAATTGCCGAGATCAAGGCGGCGCTGAAGCCGGAGCACAAGGCCGTGTATATGCAGGCCTCGGAAACTTCGACCGGCGTGAGCCACGATGTGGAAGCGGTGGCCAAGCTGGTCAAAGGAACGGAGACGCTGCTGATTGTGGACGGCATCACCGGGCTGGGGACGCAGACGTTCGATGTGGACGGCTGGGGGATCGACATTCTGATTGGCGGCTCGCAAAAGGCGGTGATGATTCCGCCGGGGCTCGCCTACGTGAGCGTAAGCGAGAAAGCGTGGAAGGCTATGGAGACGGCGAAGAGTCCGCGCTACTACTTTGACCTGCGCAAGGAGCGGAAGAACCAGGTCAAGGGCGAGACGGCGTATACGCCGGCTGTGGCGCTGGTTGCCGGCCTCGGCGCGGCGCTGGATTACATTGCCGGGCAGGCAGGCGGCGATCTTGAAAAGGGACGCATTGCGCTGATCGACAACGCGCAGGTGAATGCGGCTGCGACACGCGCGGGCCTGGTGGCGCTCGGCTTCACTCTCTTTGCGCCGGTGTCGCCATCAGCCGCGGCGACTGCGGTGCTCGTCCCGGAGGGGATGGATTCAGGCATGGTGGTGAAGTCGCTGAAGGCGAAGTTCAGTTTGGTGACAGCCAACGGACAAGGCTCGATGCAGAGCAAGATTTTCCGCGTGGCTCACCTGGGGTTCTTCGATTATTTGGACACGGTTGCATTTATGGGTGCGATGGAACACATTGCGAAAGATGTGCTGGGGCTGCCGGTGAAATATGGTCAGGCGGTGGCGGCGGCGCAGGAAGTGTATGCAAAAGCAGTGGTCAGTGGTCAGTGATTAGTGGTCAGTTTTTGATTGTTGGCCTACGAACTCTTCTATCAACTGTGAGCTGTTCACTGATCACTGACCACTGTTCACTGGCTAGGAGCTGTACTCATGTCTGAACTGAGTTTTGGGGAGAAGCTGCTGATCGCGCGCAAGCAGCTTGACCTATTTCAATACGAGATGGCGGAGCGGCTGGGAGTTCATGCCAACTCGCTGACCAAGTACGAGCGGGGCGAGGGCAAGCCGCACGCGGCGGTGGTGCGGATCTTCGAGATGCTGTGCGAGCAGCACGGCATTCGCTTTGACGAGTATGAAACCGCACGCAAGGGACAAGGAGGCAAGATGAAGATTGTTCTGGCGGAGAAAGTGTCCGCGGCGACGCTGGGCGTGTTTGCTGCCGAGCCGGGGTGGGAGGTTCTGACGCACGATCAGTTGCCGGAGGGGTTGGCGGCGTCGCTGGCCGATGCCAATGCGCTGGTGGTGCGCTCCGCGGTGCAGGTAGATGACGCGCTGATGGAGCACGCGCCGAAGCTGCGGGTGATTGGCCGCGCCGGGGTGGGTGTGGACAACATTGATGCCGATGCGGCAACGCGGCGGGGCATTGTGGTGATGAATACACCGGGCGCGAATGCGGTGGCGGTGGCCGAATTGACCATTGGCTTGATGCTCGGGCTGGCGCGCAAGGTGCCCGCGGCCAACTCGTCGATGCATGCCGGCAAGTGGGAGAAGAAGAACTTGCAGGGGGCGGAGTTGCGCGGCAAGACTCTGGGTATTCTTGGGCTGGGGCGGATTGGGCTGGAGGTCGCGAGGCGCGCCAAGGGCTTTGGCCTGGAGATCATTGGCAGCGATCCGTTTGTCTCGGCCGCCGTGGCGCGCGAAAACGGCATCAAGCTGGGGACGCTGGAGGAGCTGATCGCCAGCTCGGATTACATCACGCTGCACGTGGGTCTGACACCGCAAACAACGGGCGTGATCAACGCAAAATCGCTGGCGGCGATGAAGAAGGGCGTGCGGATTATCAACTGCGCTCGCGGAGAGCTGATTGACGACGCGGCGCTGGTTGCCGCGCTGAAGAGCGGGCAGGTGGCAGGCGCGGCGCTGGACGTGTTTGCCGAAGAGCCGCCGAAGAACTCGCCGTACGCCGAGTTGGAGAACGTGATTCTGACGCCGCACATCGCCGGCTCGACGGCCGAGGCGCAGGAGGCGGTGGGGATTCAGATTGCGCGGCAGGTGCGCGATTATCTCAAGCTCGGAGTGGCGCAGAATGCGGTGAATATGCCGTCGCTGAGCCATGAGGAGTACGTGGCGCTGGCGCCGTACATCGACCTGGCCGGGCGGCTGGGCGGCTTTCTGGCGCAGGCGGGCAAGGGCGGAATTGAAGCGATTGATCTGGTCTACGGCGGGACCTTATCTGAAGCCAAGACGGAGCTGGTGCGCAACGCGGCCATCGCCGGACTGCTGGCGGGCTCGGAAAACGTGAACCGCATCAACGCGGCATCGGTGGCCGAGGAACGCGGCATTCGCGTGCACGAGGAAAAAGAGGAGAGCCATCGAGGCGGCGCGGCCAGTGTGCTGGCGATCAAGCTGCATACGAGTACAGGTTCAAGCCACGCCAGCGCAACCGTTATTCATGGCGAGCAGCCACGGCTATTGGAGTTTGACGGCATCGACATTGAGACGCCGCTCGAAGGCAACTTGCTGGTCTGCCGCAACCTGGATGTGAAGGGCGTGATCGGGCGAATCGGCACCATTCTGGCCGAGCAGGGCGTGAACATCGCCAACTTCGCGCTGGGCCGCGAGCGGTCTGGACCGAAGCCGGTGAAGGCGCTTTCCGTGGTGCAGGTAGACGCGCCGGTCTCCGATGCGGTGCTGGAGGCACTGATGAGCATCGATGCGCTGCTGGAGGCGCGGCTGGTGAAGCTGCCGGAGGCGGGGTACTGAAATGCAGCTTATAGCTTTTAGCTGTTAGTTGGTTTCGGGTGAGGTGGAGATTGAGTGTTCCCAGGTCCCCAATAGCGAGGGACCTGGGGCACCCGGCACAGTGCACGAGGAAAAACGAAGAGGCCACCCCGAACCGGCGGTGGCCTCTTCGTTTCAAGCGGAGCGTGGTTAGCCGAAGATGCCGGATTGGCCGAGCCAACTGCGCAGGTAGGCGATCTGGCCGAGATGGTAGGTCTCATGCCAGGCCAGTACACCGATGAAACCGCTGACCTTTCCGTCCGGGCTGGGCGGTCCGGGAGGTGCGGGAGCGGCCAGCGCCTCGGCAGTGAGATTGCTCAAGGCAGCGTCCAGCGCGGCGGCGGAGTCGCGCCACAAGGCCAGCAGCGCCTCGGAGGATGGGTAGCTACTGCTCACGTCGAGTTTGGCGGAGCGGGCGAAGACCTCGAGACCGGGGCAGGACCACTTGCCGCCGACGCGGTTGATGAGCGCATGGCGAGACCAGATTACATGTCCAACAATCCAGGTAATGTGATTCGAATGGTCGTTGGGACGGCCGAGCCATTGCTCGGGCGTGAGGTCGGTGACAGCCTTTTGCAGAAAGCTGGTGTTATGGGCAAACTCGCCGGCAGCACCGGCGATGGCGGCAGGAACGGGCATGAGGGAACCTCCGAAAGGAATTGGGCGTTCAAAATGCGTTGAGACATGGATACACGATGGGACAGGGAGAGGTCAAACGGGAAACACCTGCTGGCTGGTTGTCTGTGCCTGTGGCGAGTCTAAAGGAGCGATGCAAAAGGCACAGGCGTCCAGATCGGGACGCCTATGCGGAGGATTCTGCCGAATGCCGCAACTTACGCGCGGCTGAGGTATGCGCCTTCGCTGGTGTCGACGCGGATTTTTTCTCCTTCGTTGATGAAGGCGGGCACTTGGACGACGAGGCCGGTCTCGGTTTTGGCGGGCTTGGTGACGCTGGAGGCGGTGGCCGACTTGAGGCCCGGTTCGGTTTCGACGACGGTCAACTCGACGGCGGCGGGCAGGTCGACGCCCACGGGCTGGCCGTCATGGTAGCTGACCTTGATTTGCAGGTTGGGGGTGAGGTACTCGACGGCGTCGCCCAGCGTGGAGCCCTTGAGAATGGTTTGCTCGTAGTCGACCGGGTTCATGAAGTAGTAGTCGTCGCCGTCGTTGTAGAGAAAATCCATGGAGATCGAGTCCACGACGACTTTTTCAATGGCGTCGCCGGAGCGGAAGCGGTGCTCGAACATGGCGCCGGTGCGGATGTTGCGCAGCTTGGCCTGGATGAAGGCGCGCAGGTTGCCGGGGGTGCGGTGCTCAACTTTGAAGACCAGGTGCAGTTGGTCGTTGTGTTTGATGATCATGCCGGGACGCATTTGCGTGGCGGGAATCGCCATAAGGGTAAAGCTCCTTGCTCTGGTTGCGGAGGTTCCGCGGGAAAATTTGGCTTTGGCCTGTCTTTATTGTAGCCCAGGGCCTGTTCACACTACCCATGCGGATGGCGCTGCGAGTGAAAATCGGGCCAGACGAAGCCGAGCCCGAAGGCTGTGGCGGGTCCACCGTCAAGGGCGAGAATGAAGTATGGCCCGATTTTCGCCGCAACCCGAAGGGACGGGGCCAATTTCCCTCATCTCTTCGTCAATCGTCGCTAGCAGACACCCGGTATGCGTCGCTCCTCATTCCTCGATCTGAGAAAAATTGGCACCCGTCGCCGCCACCTGGGTAGTGTGAGCAGGCCCTTGGGGCGGAGAAGCCATCCCAGAGAAGCTGTGGGCATGGTATTCTTTCGCCAGTAAATTATCAGCTAAAGTCAGGGCGACATCATGAAAAGCTGTCCCATTTGCGATACGGCTTACCCGGATCAACACGCCACTTGTCCCAGTGACGGGGCGGTACTGATCGTCTCCCACGAGTTGGCGATCGGCTCCCTGGTTCGCGGCAAATACCGCATTGTGAGCAAGCTGGGGCAAGGCGGGATGGGGGTGGTCTACCTGGCGGAGCACCTTATGCTGGGCGGCAATGCGGCGCTGAAATTTCTGGCCGGCGACCTGGGCAAGGACCCCAAGTTCATCAAGCGCTTCCGGATGGAGGCGCGCGCCGCTCACCAGTTGCGCCACCCCAACATCGTCGAAGTGACCGATCTGGATCAAAGCGAGGACGGCAGCCTGTTTATCGCCATGGAGTACGTGGCGGGGAAAAGCTTGCGGGGGGCGCTGGATGAGGAGCGCAGCGGGTTCAGCGTCCCTCGGGCGCTGGAGCTGGCGCGCGGCATCGTGAGCGGGTTGGCCGCGGCCCACGCGCACGGGACGGTTCACCGCGACGTCAAGCCGGAAAACGTCTTGCTGGCGCATACTGCCAACGGCCGGGAGCTGCCCAAAGTTCTCGACTTCGGCATTGCGGCCATGGCCGATAGCGCGACCCAGTCGAACATGACGCGCGGACTGTTGCTGACGCCCGGCTATGCCGCGCCGGAGCAGTGGATGGAGATGCCCGCCGCCGAGATGGACGGCCGAACGGACCTTTATGCGCTGGGCTGCGTCTTCTTCGAGATGCTGACCGGGCGCACGCCATTTCACGCGCACAACATGGAGAGCTGCAGGCGTCAGCACATGGAGGAGACACCCCGCCTGCCCAGCGAGTTGCGGCCGGAGCTAGCTGATTGGACGGGGCTGGATGGGCTGGTGATGCGGCTGCTGGCCAAGAATCGCGACGACCGCCCGCAGGACGCAGAGGCGCTCAGCCTGCTCGACAGCGTGCAGATTGCTCCTGGCCAGGAGTGGCAGAAGACAGTTGCCGCATCCGCATGGGAGCGCCCGCAAACGATCAGCGAAGAGGGTCAGGGTTGGCAGACAGCGGTTCCAGTGCCAAGAGCGCAGTCTGTTTCGCAACCGGTTTTTCAGCAGGTTTCGCAACCAGTAATCCAAGCGCCGAAGCCTGCATCACAGAAAATTCCCGGATGGGTTTGGGGAGCTTTGGCGGTTGTGGTGGTTATGACGGCGGCTGCGGGATTCGCCGCTGTACATTACTTTGCACCCAAGCCGCAATCGGAGTTGTCGCAATCGCTGAATCCCAGCGTCGCCGACCAGGCTAGAGAAACCAAAGCCCAAGCGGATTCCGCGGCTGTAAATGTCAACAAGAGGAGTTGCGATCTAGG
>CABDYB010000243.1_pt1 | contig 17042 bp, 17 predicted proteins | sample 3131861 | NCBI WGS metagenome assembly CABDYB01 (sample SAMEA5534336, study PRJEB31848) | metagenome | biome: tundra; feature: field; material: soil | place: USA | collected 2013-05 | depth 0.15 m | reverse complement strand
TGCTTGCAGATCATCGCCGAGGCGCAGAAGCTGGGCGGCCTGGCGGCCTTTGTCGATGTCGAGCACGCCCTGGACCCCAGCTACGCCAAAAAGCTGGGCGTGGACATCGACAACCTGCTGGTTTCGCAGCCCGACTCGGGCGAGCAGGCCCTGGAAATCACCGAGGCCCTGGTCAGGAGTGGCGCCATCGACGTGCTGGTGCTCGATTCCGTCGCCGCCCTGGTCCCCAAGGCCGAGCTGGACGGCGAAATGGGCGATTCCCACATGGGTCTGCAGGCCCGCCTCATGTCCCAGGCCCTGCGCAAACTCACCGGCGCGGTCTCCAAATCCCGCACCGCGCTCATCTTCATCAACCAGATCCGCGAAAAGATCGGCGTCATGTTCGGCAACCCGGAAACCACCACCGGCGGCCGTGCTCTGAAGTTTTACTCCTCGGTGCGCGTGGACATCCGCCGCATCGCCGCCATCAAGGACGGCGACGTCGTCACCGGCAACCGCACCAAGGTCAAGATCGTCAAGAACAAGGTGGCCTCGCCCTTCCGCGAGGCGGAGTTCGACATCATCTATGGCGAGGGCATCAGCCGCGAGGGTGACGTCCTCGACCTGGCCGTGGTCCACAACATCGTCGAGAAGTCCGGCGCATGGTACAGCTACTCCGGCGAGCGCATCGGCCAGGGCCGCGAGAACACCCGCACCTACCTCAAGGACAATAAGGACATCTTCGCCAAGATGGACGGCGAGCTGCGCAAGAAGCTCAACATCGGCGGCATCAAGGCCGATGTCCCCGAAGTCCCCGCCACCGGCCCCGCCGAAGCCAAGGAAGCCGTGAGGCCGCGCAAAGGGTAGGGATTTCCGCAGTCAGCTAAACGCCCGGGTCAGATAATCCGGATCTGGGGCAACCGGCATTGCCTAATTCGAGGAACCCATGAGAAAGACATGGCTTGCATTTGTAATAATCGTTGCGTTTCTATCACTGTGTGCATTTCAAGCAGATGCGCAGGGGACCGATGTATACATTAAGGATATGGAGCAGGCCATGCATCCTTTTGGAATCATAGATGCTCACACCTGCCATAGCGTCACAATACACCCTGCTAATCGTCTTGGAATGCTTTGGATACGAGACGGGATCAATTCTCAGGGGGAAAATACCTATTCTGCTTTCGCCATTGACGAAGTTCGAATAAACCTCGACCTCGCTACCCTCAATGAGGATAAGGTGATAAGCGACGTGATGATTAGCTCATCTTATTTTGACAATCATAAACTTGGGACGCCCATGGTTCCTGATACGCCTATAGTTTTAATTCCTGCTCTTTCGCCAAGGCATCAGATAACTGTATATGCAGTTGATTTCGATAAACTCAAGGATCATCAACAGAAAAATCAGGTTACAGAGGATAGTTTAATTTCAAAAGTTGAGCAGCGTATGGCTGTAATTGTAACATTCACGAATAAAGATCAAGCAGAAGCTTTCAAGAACGCGTTACAGAAGGCGATCATTGTTTGTAAAGCACAATGAAATCAGTTGAGCATTGACGAGCGACGCCGGGTGGGCAGGCGGCGTGTGTTCATCCAAATAATGAATGGGTACGTGAATTGGTGTATCGGGCATTAACGACCCGCTTCTCGCGTATTATCACCAATCACGGTATGGTATCAGTGATTCAACAACTTCAATCCTGTCATCGCCGATCATTCTTTTGATTGCTTTTGTTGTTTCCTCCTTGTGGGGAGATGGTCCAATGGTCACCTTAGAAATCAACGGCCATAGTTGTGTGCCAAGACTGAATTCGCGGTATGGAGCCAACAGCGACTTGCGTGTCCTAAATAAGAGATTAGAATCCCCGGAGAAATCAAGAATAACAATTCTGGATTCCAGCTCTTCACCAAACGCAGCGTCCTTCAAATCACAAGAGGTATAGGATAATTCCCGATTGAAGGTCTCGCTTGGTGTTAAGGGGCTTTCCATTTCTGCTACTGCAATATGGAAATCTAGCGTAGAATCGATTTCCACGTCAGAATGCTTATCTCCCGTTGCTTTGATGTATTTGACTTCTCGCAATATAGCGCCAATGCCATCCGTTGGATGTTTATAGTTCTCAGTCGTGAAGGTATTGCATCGTTTCTCCAATTCCGACGGATTGAAACCAATTGAAACTCCTGCGCTCCCCGAGTATCCTCTCCATTGGCTAAGGCGATCACCACCATCCTTCGAAAAGGACACGACAAAAACATCTTTGCTTATTGGAGAAGAGACAAAAGTATCAACCTTTTCGAGAGTTTTGCGGTTTGGGCATTCTGGATTTTGTAATCGTGCTTTTATCCTCTTGCGAATAAGTTCTGGAATTAGGCTTTGCTCGGATGTGTCGTTAAGATAACCGATATGGCTTGCCCAAAGCACACGGGTTTTTAGGATGTTGGCGAACGACTCAACCGTTGTGTAGTGATAGAGCCGTAAATCTTCAATCGAAGTTGTTCCCATTCTATTAGCGGGTGCTCCAGGTTCCGCTTTTGAGGCCTGGGAAACCGCAACCCTCCCCACTCTGCTCGTTGCATAAAGTTAACCACTCCCTCTGCATTATAGAAGTAGTCCACGGAACGAGGCTTTACTGAACCTGACCCCTGATCCGAGACCACCGCTATGAGAAGGGCTGTCTGCGCTCGATTGCAGACATAGAAAGCGGTGCCTCAGTTTTTAACGACCCAAAATTTATGATCAGCGAATCGATTGCATTGGTACTGCCAAAGCAGCTTTCCGGATACATCGTTCTTCGTTGTTCCGGTGAAATATGCGCTAGAGCCGCAAATGGGGCAAGTCTCCTGAGCCGCATAGAGCAGAACGGCGCAAAAGGCTACGATTACAAACAGCAGGAAACCGGCAAATAACCCTTTCCTTTTCATAATCAACTTCCTCCTTCGCCGCTCATTATACGGTAGCTACTATACATCCGGATATTCGGACATGAGATAATGCCGGCCAGTCCTCACCGCCGCCCGTGCCCGTGCACAAACACCAGCATCCGCAATAGCAGCAGCAAAACCGCAAACACCACCACGCACACCGTTACCAACCAGCCAAAGCGCGGTCTGGCTGTATGCGGCTTTGCTTTGCGGGTTTGGTCTCGGCGGCTCATCAGCAAGCCAAACCAGTGTATCGCGGACATCCAGCGTCTGATTCACTCGGCACCACGCGGCGCCATCAGCCCAAAACCTGTTTTCCCTCTTGCTGATAGAATAGAAACTGCCGCACTGTGCTGCGATTGTCGCGGTGCTGAGAGCGCCAAACGGGCTTTCTGATCCCTGATCACTGATCACTGTATTGTCCCCCAACCCATAGCCCATCGGCCAAGCCAGAAGAAGGAAAAACTCCCTGTGACCCAGACGATACGTAATATCGCCATCATTGCCCATGTTGACCACGGCAAGACTACTCTCGTGGACGCCATGCTGCGCCAATCCGGCACCTTCCGCGCCAACGAGCAGGTGGCCGACCGGGTGATGGACTCCAACGAGCTGGAGCGGGAGCGGGGCATCACCATCCTGGCCAAAAACACCGCCATCGTCTTCGAGGGCGGCAAAATCAACATCGTCGACACGCCCGGCCACGCCGATTTTGGCGGCGAGGTCGAACGCGCGCTCAAAATGGTCGACGGCGTGATGCTCCTCGTCGACGCCGCCGAGGGGCCGCTTCCTCAAACTCGCTACGTGCTGGCCAAAGCTCTCGAAGCTAAGCTCAAGCCCATCGTGGTCATCAATAAAATTGATCGCCCCGATGCGCGCCCCCAGGAAGTCTTGAACGAGATCTACGATCTCTTCATCGACCTCGACGCCGACGAAACGCAACTGGATTTTCCCGTACTCTATGCGGTAGCCAAAGACGGCACGGCGACTCTCGATCCGGCCAAGCCCGGCGTCGACCTCCAGCCGCTCTTCGAAACCATCGTCTCCACCATTCCGCCAGCTACCGGCGACGCTGATGGCACCCTGCAGATTCTGGTCACCAATCTCGATTACTCTGATTACTTTGGCCGCATCGCCATCTGCCGCGTCTTTCAGGGCACGCTCCACTTCGGCGACGACGTCACCATCTCCAAGCGCGACGGCTCGCTGATGAAGACGCGCATCACCAAGCTGTTCACCTTCAGCGGCCTCAAGCGCATCGAGACCACCGAAACCGCCATGGGCGACATCGTGGCCGTGGCCGGCGTCGAGGGCATCACCATCGGCGAGACCATCACCAGCGTCGAAAACCCCTCGCCGCTGCCGCTGATCGTCATCGACGAGCCCACCATCGCCATTCAGTTCAGCATCAACAACTCGCCCTTCGCTGGACGCGAAGGCCAATACGTCACCAGCCGCAACCTGCGCGAGCGCCTGGAAAAAGAGCTGCTGACCAACGTCTCCATTCGCGTCGAGGATACCGGCTCGCCCGACAGCTTCAAGGTGCTGGGCCGCGGCGAGTTGCAACTGGCCATTCTCATCGAGATGATGCGCCGCGAGGGCTTCGAGCTCTCCGCCGGCCGCCCGGAGATCGTCACCAAGGTAGTGGACGGCACGCGCATGGAGCCGGTCGAGCATCTCACCATCGACGTGCCCGATGCCTACACCGGCACGGTGATCGAAAAGCTCGGCCCGCGCAAGGGTGAGATGACTAAGATGCACAATCACGGCTCGGGCCGCGTGCGCATGGAGTTTCGCGTGCCCAGCCGCGGCCTCATCGGCCTGCGCAGCGAGATGCTCACCGAGACCCGCGGCACCATCGTGATGAACGCGCTCTTCGACGGCTACATTCCCTACCAGGGCGAGATTCCGCAGCGCCCCACCGGCGCGTTGGTCTCTGACCGCCAGGGACTCACCACCACCTATTCGCTCAACGGCCTGCAGGAGCGCGGCATCTTGTTTATGGGCGCGGGTGTCGAGGTCTACGAGGGAATGATCATCGGCGAGCACGCGCGCGACAAAGACCTCGACGTGAACGTTGTCCGCGAAAAGCACATGACCAACATGCGCGCCTCCAGCGCCGATGAGGCCATCCGCCTGGTGCCGTACCGCAATCTCAACCTGGAGCAGGCCATCGAATTTATCGCCGAGGATGAGATGGTCGAGGTGACGCCCAAATCTCTGCGCCTGCGCAAGAAGGTCCTGCAACAGAATCGTCGCCCCAAGCGCTGGGAGAAGAACGCTGAATAACTCGACCGCCTGTCTGATATGCTCTTTATCAAATGGGCGGCCTCGTTCTTGACGTCTATATCGAGTTTTTCTTCCGGACGATTTTGAATCTCATCCGAAGAATCGGAACCAGCAATTGGCCGGTTGTTACGGCGATTATTTCCAATTCAGAAAAGCGACCATATCCGGGCTTGGGATGTACGGTCATTGTCATCCACTACAAATATCGCAACGCGGAGATGCGCTGCGAAGGGACGCACAAAGAGCCGTTTTTATTCACTAACTATGCCGAGGCCTATCTGAACCGCTTTCCCGGCGGATCCGAGTTTCCCGTGCGCATAAACCCCAAAGACCCCTCGCGCTCCATCCCTGCAAATCGAAAAATCGTTTTCACTAAGGTAAAGTAGCTTTGCTGCTAGGCTGGGATTCGCCGCATTCCAGAGAACGCTGAATCACGCATTCACCGCCGGAACATCGCCGTCACCGCCACTTCAATCACCGCAAACAGCACACTGACCGCCGCCAGAAATCCCTTGGCCCTCTGCCAGTTCTGCTCGTGCCGCTCCATGCGCCGTTCCAGATCGGCGACGCGCCCGCCGTTGCCGTCGCCCGTGAGATTCGTCATCTGCGTCTTCAGCACGCTCAAGTCGCTCAGCACTTGCGCTTCGAATTCATTCATCATTCGCATTTACTGAACCCCATCCGCCCGCGTTCCCTCAAAATTTCGCTCACCATCACAGCGGCAGATTGATAAACAGTGCCGTTGAAAACTCCGAGTAATTCGGCGGCGTCGCGCCATCATACATCCGGATATAAAACCTGTCATTGGCGCTGATGCGAGAAAACGTCATGGCCGCTTGTGTCGCCCGCATTACCAGAGTCGGGTCCGTGCCCGCCATGAAGTCAAAGTCCCTCGTCCGGACCTCGAATCCTCCGCCCGTCGGCGGCGTCACTCCGGCGTTAATCGTCACCGTCGTTCCCGTCAGCGCCGTCACCGTGAGATTACTCAGATTCGCCAGCACCGCCGGCGCAACAGCCGCCGGCAGCCACGCATCCACGGGCACCGTCGCGCTGGTCTTGATCGCCAGGTCATCGGCCCAATCGTTCGCAAAAGCGATCGCATACTCCACCAAATCCGGATAGCTCGCTCTGTAGCTCACCATCACCGTCCGCACCACCACTTGCGCATTCAAGCTGGTCGATGGCGCATTCAGCAGCAGCGCATCCCCCGGCCACACATCGGCAGCGAAACTGAACCTTGCCCCCTTGTACGTCCCGCTCCACAGTGCGCTCACGCTGGCCGCCGCCTGCTCCATCACCAGAGCCGCATTGCGGCAATCCGCCGAACTGCGCGCCTCGGGATTCGTCACCGAGCCGATCCACGCAGCCTCAACCGGCATTCCCGCTGCGGCCAGCGCCGCCTGGCTCGTGGTATTGACCGCTCTCCCCACCGCCCTGCCCACCGTGCGGTAACTTACCGCAACCTGCTCACCCGCCACCGGCGCATACCCGATATAAAACACCACTTTGCCCGTGCGGTCCAGATGGCACTCTGCTGCCTCGGCCGTCGTGCCCACTCGACGCGTGTACGCGCCTCCACTCGGCGGCGTGCTCACCACCCAGCCCGAACCCAAATTCGTTAAATGAATTGCCCGCATCGTTCCCGTCAGATTGATGCTGCTCGCGGCCATTACCATGCAAGCTCCGGGAAGGCTGGAGATCGCTCCGTCGTACAGCGTCACCGGCATCCCGCCCACACCGTTGACAAACTGCTGAATCTCCATCTGCACGTTGCCCGCGGCCGCATTCCACTGTCCGCCGGCTGTGATAGCCCCGCTGTCTCCAAAGGAGCGGTAGATGGCCAGCTCCCGCTCATTCTCCGCGCAATGCACACGCACGCGCAGCGTGTATTGGTAGGCCGAATTGATGGCATACGCCGTGCCCACCGCGCTGCCTTGAATCAGCGGCTGCAACGTCACGGCCCCCGTTCCCTGCTGCGCCGTCGCCTGAAAACCCGCAATGCACGCGTCCTGCGTATCCCTGCCAACAAAGAAACCCGCCAGCGCCCCGATGCTGTTCGCGGCAAGAGTGACACCCACAGCCTCCAGCAGCAGCGTTCCGCCCATCTCCACCGGATCAAGCCAGGCCAGCAGCGCCTCCCCGTCGATTCCGTTGCCGCCGTTCATCGCCAGCCCGCCTGCGCCCAGCGAGAAAAAACCGGCTCCGCCCGTCATGCCCCACGCGCGAAGATTGATCTGCGTCTCGTTGAAGAGTTCGCTGATAATCGTGGCCTTGGATGAAGAGGGAAAAAATGGCTCTTGCGCCAGATAAAACTGTGTCGTGATCCCGTCGCCCAGAAAGTATTCGGTCGCGTAAGCCACCGGCTCATGTTCGCCGCAAACCGTCACATCGTTCGCCAGCCCGCGCTTCACGCTGGCCGTGAACGACAGGGTTTCAAGGTTCAGGCTGCCATCCGTCTCGTTCAGCGGATGCACCGTCGTTTGCACGGGAGTGATCGTCAGGGCGCCATTGACGGCGCGGTACGCGGCCCGCGCCATGCTGGCCACCTGCCCGGCGCTCTTACTCCACGACGCGCCCGGCTCCGGAACAAACTTGCTCACCGCCGCGCTCAGCGAAAGTCCCGCAGTCGACAGGCCGGTAACTCCGGTGCGCGTCACCAGCGCCGTCATCAGCGCTCCGGCGTTTTCGCCCGTTGCGCCTTTGCTGGGAGCCATCAGGTTCTGGTCCAGCAGCAACTCGTCGCTCAATGCCTGGATCGCAATCCGATAACGCGGACCCTCCAGCGCCAGCCCCGCATACTCCGGCAGCGGTGTTACCGCGATGTACCCCGTAAAGTAATAAGTCCCATCGTCGCCCGTCACCAGAATCGACTGGTTGCGCATGGGCATCGATAAGCTGCCATTGGTCGCCAGGCTCAGCCACAGTTGGCAAACAGAAGGCTCGTTTAGTCTGCGCTCAATCGTCAACGGCAGCGCCGCATCCAGCGCAACCGTATAGTCTTGCCCGTTGATCGTGATCTTCATTGGATCTCTCTGCCCTGCTGATTCGCTAACTGTCCGGGTGCCCCACCCTCGCCGCGTTCTTTGCAAAGGATTGGAAACCACGGATCTTATGGCGCGTAAGCGCCCAATGCCTGGACGGCCAGTCCTCGCCTACACCAGCGCATGAACCGCTGGCAGGAAACTCCGGTAGCAAACCACCCGTTCCCCATCCAGTGGATCGGTCACCGGCAGCGCCAGAAACTGGCCCTTGAGCAACACCCGCGCCAGCCCGGCCTTCTGCTTGCTGTCCAAAGGCAATGCGTCTTCCTGCGCGCTGGCCACCGTCTGCAAGCGCGGATAGTGAAAGAAGATCCGCTCTCCCTGGCTGCCTTCCATCACAAACAGCGCCGACCATTCCTGGTAGAAGCTGCCGCCTTCGCGATCCACAAATCCTGTCACCGCCTGCAACTTGGCGCCAGCCGCCGGAGCGCCGCCCGGCAATGGCCCCGCCAGCGTCAACCCGGTCGTGGCTCCTGCCGTACTGGTCTGCGTCACCTGCGCAACGTTGAAGGTCACTCTACGGATGTAATCCACATCCGTCAGCGCCTGCCGCACATACGCTCCCGATACTGGCGAACCCACGAATCCCGTCTGTCCCGTGTAATCCGTGTCCAGTGCGATGATCGAGCCGGTTGAAAATTTTGCCGCATCCGTTGAAGCCAGCGCGACAAACGTTGCCGTCGATCCGCTCAGCACCGTCACCGCCGCAGCCGCCTGTGCGCCATCTGCCGACGCCGTAGCTCCACTTGCCGGTGCCAGCACGTTCATGTGCTGCGAACCCGTCGCCAGGGCCATGGTCAGCTTTGTCCAGCTCAGGAATTCCAAACCCACCTGCGCCTCCAGCGTCTCCCGCACCTGCCCCAGCACGCTGGCCGGAATCCCCGTCAACACCGCGGCGCTCTTGCTCACCGCCTTTCGCGTGAACTCCTGAATCCAGCCCAGGCTGATCCACGGTGCCGGAGGAGCGTTCAAACTAAATCCGCCCTGCTCCGCCGGATCGAAGAGCACGGGCGTCTGCGCCGCACGGTTCACCGGCGCAAAATAACCTCGTACCCGCCGCGCCACCGGTGCGGGAGCCGAATACCAATTCGTCGCCATTTACTCCCCCTGCTCCTGGAAGCTGTAAACCATCAGGCTTGCGGAACGGCTAAGCCGGTCCCGCTGCGTTACCACCGGCGCAAATCCCGGCTCATCCCAAAACACATTCGTCATCATCAATGCCGGCGGCGTTGCCGTGTAGTTGAGCTTGGGCGTGTAGAACGGCTGCACCATCGCCGCCACTTCCTCATCCATCTCGCTCAACACCCGGCCGCGATCCAGGCCGCCAAAACTTTGCGTTCCGCAGGTCTGGTAGATCACCTCGCACTGCTCGGCCACCATCGTGGACCCCTGATCAAAATCGAAGCCCAGGCCAAGCCAGCGCAAAATAAATACGTCGTTGGGAAGCTGGCTGAAGGTAGCCTCGGCTTCCTCCGCCAGAATCCCCGGCCGCGCCGCGCCGCGCAGCAGGATCGTCCGCTCCGGATTGATCGCCGCCAGCCGCGTGCGCAACGCCATATAAAACGAATCTTTCGCATTCTGCATGGAGTAAAACTCCCTCCAGCTAACAGCAAACAGCTGACAGCTGACAGTCTTTCCCGGATAACTCGTCGATGTTAGGAGACAACTTGGAACTGTTAGCTGTTAGCTGACAGCTGTCGGCTGTTTCTACACCGCCTGTTGCCTTGCTTCCCGCAGCAGCAACCGGTACATGTACACCTGGTTGAAGGCTTCATTGGCGGCAATCGACTCAATCAGGTAATCCTGTCCCGCCACCGTAACCGTCAGGGTCATCGCAAAAAGAGCCTGCGCCGATGCGAGGTCCAGCGCATTCACCTGCTGCTCCACGCCCGTCGCTGAAACCAGCAGCTCCCACGCGGACTCGCCGTTTTCTTTCCAGTTGGGACGCAGCTTGCGCATCACCACCGGGCTTATCGCCACCTCGGCAAAGGCCGTTGCCACCAGCCCCACCTCCGACTGGCTGCTCGTTGTATTCGCTCCCGTCACCCGCAGAAGGGCCGTCGTGCCTGTCACGCTTCGCAGCAGGGCATCGGCCAGCATCCGCGGCGCTCCCACTGGATTGCGCGCCGCCGTATCGCTCATCCCTCACCCCAGCCTGTTCGCCATGTAGGGACGCAGCCACGCCTGCACTGTTTCGTCCACCAGCGAACTCGAGAAGTACTGCATCTGCATCGTGTCGATCTTGGTCTTGCTCGCGTTCAACGCCGGCGTGGACTGCGCATTGCGCACAATCTGCGCGCACGCCGTCTTCACGTCGTCGCCGATCGTCGCCAATCCCGCCGTGTAGGTCACCGCCACCTCGTTGTACGGCAGCCCCAGCACATTCCACGGCAGCGTCAACTCCCCGGTATTCGGGTCGTAGTCCACCGTGCTCGGGTCAATCGCCGTCCACTGTCCCGGCAGAGAAAACGCCAGCGCAATCTCCACCAACGGCTGGTTCGCAAGCTCTCCCCGCCGCGCTTTTGCATAGCGGCCTTCGATGCTCACCAGCGGCGTCGCCGCCGTTCCCAACGGCGTCAGCGGCAGATAACTCAACAACACCGTCTGCGCTCCGCTGGTCAACCGCAACCGCTCCGTGTACTGAATCACGTTCAGGTCCGGCCGCCTGCAGTAGCTGTTGATCAATGCCGTGGCGGCCGTGATCCAATCCGCCGTCGTGCCTGCCGGCAAGCCGTAATTCTGGTAATCCGCTGGCTGCAGATATGCCATACCCCACCCTTCCCTCTTCGTGCACAACTGTTCAATGGCCGGCTCGCTGACAAAAGGGGCTCCCTCTTCAGGAGCCCCTTTGCCGGCGCTCACTCGCCATCCCGCTTTCTACCGGTCCACCAGTACCTGGTAGTGAGCGTAGTTGGCGCCCTTCACCACCGGCGCGCCGAATTTGACCGCGACGTATTGGTAGGTCAGCGAATTCGGCAGCCCCAGTTGGAAGATGCGTGGCGTCGGATCCCCGAGCCAGTGATACTCGATCAGGTCTTCGGTCACGATGTAGGCCGGCAATACCGCCGTGCCCGATCCCGGTGTGCCCGTGTAGCTCAGGCTCCAATCCGGAATCAGAGGCAGATCGCCCGCCTGCGTCGAAAGCATCTTCACCCGGACTCCACCCGTGATGCTGTCCGTATTGAGCACCACGTTGAACTCCGCCTTCATTTCCCGGTCAATCAGGTCCAGCAGCACCGGGTTGGCGTAGATCGCCGTCGGCCGCACCTGGAAGCCGTTGTTGGCCACCATCTGCGCCACCGCCGACTTGATCCCGTCCACAATCGAGGCCGTGGTGCCGATGCTCGTCGTCAGCCCGCCCGCCACGATTTGCGGAATGACGCCCATGTATTGCGTGGTCGTCGGCGTGCTCAGGCTGGTGTCGTTTCCGTTCCACAATGCCACGTCGTGCGCCACCATTACGCCGCTCACCGTGTCCACCAGGTCTTTGGCCTGGAGATAGGCAAACTGCTTCTGCTGGTCGCCCAGTTCAATGTCGAACAGGTTGTAGTTGATCTGCGAAACGATCGCCTTCAGCGGCACGCTCCGCTCCACCCGCGTCGGGCTGACCACTACCGGCGAAATGCTGCGCGGATTCACAAAGCCGGCCGTTCCCGGATTCGGAATCACCGTCTCCTCGAAGAACCGCGACGGATGCCCTGTCGCCGGAACTTGTTTGATGCGCTGCCCGAAGGGGCTCGAACGCCGGCAGATGTCGAAAATCTCGGCCTGATACAACGGAACTTCGACAGCGCCAGGCCCGATATAGTCTGCTGCCGCGTGAATGTCTGCAAAGGTTGCGTTCATAGGCTCTTTCCGCCCCCTCCATGGGGCCGTTCTAGCTGCTAGCTCTTAGCTGCCAGCTTGTTCTGCCGGATTCCGGCTGTGGTTGCTTCTTTTCCGGCAGGACTCGGTCCTGGTTACTTTCTCCCAGGGCCGTTTTCCAGCCGCAACTTACACGCGTTTCCTTACGAGCTTTCAGCTAGAAGCTGTTAGCTGTCTGCTGTTAGCTGCCTTTATGCAATCGCTCCTGCCCGCAGCAGTTGCGTCTTCACCGCGATGCGCTGTTCCAGGCTCAAGCCGGCCAGTGCCGCGTCCAGGGCCCGCACGTCGATCGGACCCTCGCCGATGCCGTGCTTGGCCAGCATCTCGCTGGTCGTCGTGGGCAGCGTCCTGCGCAGCGGGTTCAACACATTCTGCGCGCTCCCGGCCTTCAACTCGGCCAGCTCCTGTTCGGCTGCGGCCAGCTTCTCCGCCAGCTCCGCTTCCCTCCGGCTCTGCTCGATGGTCGCCGATATCTTTTCCACTTCGCCGCTCAAGGAGCCTTGACGCTCCTCCAGCCAGCCCAGCGTCCGCTCCAGCAGGGTCGTCGCGGCTTCCAGCCGATCTGCAATCTCTTGTTCTTTGTTTTCCATGCCATCCCTTTCTTCAGTTGACAGCTGTCAGCAATCAGCTATCAGTTCTTAGTGCAAGTTTTCAGTTGCCTGCTCTTGCTGTTAGCTGACAGCTGATAGCTGTTCGCTGTGTGCTGTTAGCTGCTTCTCTAACTCGCCATGCGGAAGCTGGTGGCCCGGTAGGCCGCCTTGTCCCGGAGCAGTATGGCCGCTCCGGTAAAGGTCACGCGGGTCAGCTTTCACACCTCGGCCCGCATATCTTCCACCCGCGCGTCGGCCAATTCATAACTCATGCCCATCGACTCCGGCTTTTGCGCCTGGATCGCCCCGGCCACCTCGGGAAAGTCCCGCGCATACAGGTAGCCGCGCACCACCAGACGCTCCCCCACCAGGTCCGCCTCCGTCAGCAGGCCAATCTTGCGCCGCGCGTCATGACCGTCCCAGCCCGGCCGGTAGTCCACCGCCATGCCCAGCAGCGACGGCAACGCCTTCTCCGCCGCTGCGTGCGTCAGCATCACCCGGTGTCCGCGCGCTCCCGCCGGAGCCTTGTCGCTGGCTGTATTCACCATCGTCAGCACCCCCTCGAACGCCACCCGATTGGGGTGTCCGTCCACATGGGGAATCTTTACCGCCATCGCTTCCAGTCTCATGCGCTCTCCGCCCATCTGCTCTCGCAATTCGTCTTCGTTTGATTCGGCCCTTCAATCCTGTGACCTGGGGGCCCCGTCCCGGCTGCGCATCGTGCAGAAAGGATGGGAATCAAAATCACTGTCTTACGTCTGCAGAAATGAGCCGCATTCCAATCCACTAGCTCGCATCTTCCGCTGCCGCTTCGCCTGTCAACTGCACCGCCGCGCCATCCTCGCCCCGCGGCCCCAGTCCCCGCATCGCGCGCACTTCGTTCACCGTCAACACGCCGGCCTGCAACAGTTGCACCTGCACCGCCAGTTCGGTCATCTCGTCCCGCGCGTTCAGTTCATTGAAGACAAACTCGAACTCCCGCCAGCCGATGCACTTGCCAAACAGGTCCCGGGTAATGTGCCCGGCCAGCAGCATCGCCAGCGGCGAGATCGCGCCGCGGAAGGCCTCGTCGGCCATCTCCGAGGCGGTCGACTGGTTCACATCCCTCTCCAGCCCCAGCATCATCGGCGGCAATCCAAATGCATTGGCCACCATGCGGATCAGAAACTCCTGCCACTCCAGCCGCATATCCGCGTCCGTGCCTTGAGCGAAGCGAAGTACCTCCGGCTTCTGCTCGGTCGAAATCAGCGGCACCCGCCCGGTTCCCTCAATCTCGTCCTGCCACCAGCGAATCAACCTCTCATGCTGCGCCGGCGTCGACTCGTTCAGCCACAGCGCATACTGCGCCACGGAGTTCGATGCCAGCTTGCCCGCAAACCGGTGCGCGCTCAAAAACTGATTCACCGTCTCGAAGGCCACTTCCAGCGGTCCCAGCCCGAAGGGCGTAAAGCTGCGCGGATTCATGCGCACATACATCAGCTGGTCGTCGCGCAACTCGATGGCGCTCGACTCCAGTTGCCCCGGAAGCGCCTGTGCATACCGCGGCGTCTCCGGCTGCCCGTCCCAGCGCGGGTTAACCCGGATCGACGCCCCGTCCACCGCCCACAGCATCGCCGGCCGCTCCCCGTCGCCGGTCGGCTCCATCTCGATGGCCCCGTACCCGCCCGTCAGCACGTCTTCCATCACCTGTTCCATCAGCGTCCGGAAGCTGTCCGCGGCGTTGGGCTCTTCCAGCGTTCTGCGCAGCGCGCGCAGCTTGCGCTCGGCAAAGGCCAGATCGTCCACCACCACCCCGCGCCGCACCCGCACCTGCCAGTCCATCGCCGCAATGCGATCCTTGATCACATTGATCGCCCGCCTGACTACCGGCGTCTCCGCAAACCTTCGCAGATTCATCGGCGTCGGCTTGGGCAGGTGCTGCCCCGGAAACTGGACGGGGCTTAAAATCGCGGGCAGCGCCAGCGTTTTTCGCTCCGCCTCCGCGTCAGCCGCGCCCGCCGCCATCTCCGCGTTCCGGCCACTCCCCGTCGCCTGCCGCCAGATCTCCCGCAACTGCTCTCCAACCTTCACGCGCACCTTCCTTCTTCAAGCCTCTAGCTACCAGCTAAAAGCTGTCTTTCAAACCCGCAGATCCGCCGCCCAAAAACAAAAAAGGCACAACCCCCAAAAGGGCCATGCCTTTTCCAGCTGACAGCTAACAGCTTTCAGCTAACAGTTATCTGTTTGAGCCATACTCTAAAGGCTGGACGTTCTCAGCCCTCAGATACAAGCTCTCACTCACAAAACCCACTCTACAACAAACTCCAGAAACTATCTGCAAACTTTCGCTAAAAATCTTTCCCGCTGATAACTCTCCACGGAAACTGTTTGCTGTTCCCTGTTCCCTGGCCATTGGCGAGCCTTCGGCTCGCCCTCACACCCGCAGCTCCCGCCGCGCCGTCTCCGCCACCCGCCCCAGGTCCGCGGTCGTCAGCACACGGATCTGGTTCTCTTCCATCGTCTCCACGCCAAAGCGGTACATCTCCAGCCGTTCCGGCTCCTCGTCGCTCGCCCCCAGCCGTGCCGCCGGCTCAATCACCGCGGTCAGCTCCAGGCTGGCCCGCTCCACCCGCTCCACACCGATGCGTAACCCCGCCGCCGAAAAGGCAAGCACCTTGGCCATCTCCACGCCCGGCTCCAGGCTCACCGCATGAAACATCCGGATCACCCCGTTCGGCCTGTACCCCACATCAATCTTCAGCGGATCCCCCGGCCTGGTGTACTCCGAGGCCGCAATCCGTTTCCTCAGCAAATCCCACACCCCGGCCTGTTCAAACTCCCCGCGCATTTTGGCCTGAATCGCCGCCCGTCCGCTCAGCCGGCTCACGCGCTCCCGCGGCGGCGGCTCCACGTACAGCCGCATCAGCTCTTCCATCCCCGCCGGAAGGCTCTCCGCCAGGTACGCCTTAGGCTCGGTCATCTGCACGTTCAGCGAGAGCGCCTCGGAGAGCAGTTGCATCAGCCTGCCCTCTGGCTCCTCCTGGAAGCGCCTCCGCAGTTCGCTCTCCATCCCTTCCAGCAGCGCGGTATCGGCCTCCGGATCGAGGCAGCGCACCCGGCGCCAGTCGCGGGTAAAGCGGATCAGGGGAGGCTCTGGCCCGCCTGCCTGGGGGCTGCCCTGCTCGCGCAGAATCACCCCGATATGCACATACTCGTTCCTGACCGCATCCGGCACATACCGGAGCAGTTGAAACGTGCATGCCCGCCGCTGATTTTCGCTACTCATGGATGTAAGCTAACAGCCCTCAGCCTTCAGTTCTCTGTTCTCAGCTCTCAGTTCTCAGCACTCAGCCCACGCCTTCAGTCTTCAGCCCTTAGTTATTAACCCTCAGCTTGCCGCCGTTGTCCATCTCCAAGGCTGAAAGCTGAGAGCTGATCGCTGCCTTTCAATTCACCCTTCCCATGCTAGCTCCCCACCTTGCCTCTTTCCAATCCTCCACCACATTCTTTCCCATCCCTACCCATTTTGGAAATGGCCTCCTGTCCGACTTCCCAAATCCTTCAATCAGTTCCCGAATCCGGCTCCGCCGCGCCAGCAGCTTCTCCACCAGCGCTTCCATTTCGGATATATCCCCGCCATACCACTCCGGCGGAACCTCGTTGGCCGCCGCCCACACCGTCTCCGCCGCCATGGTCTCCAGCCGCGTCAGCCACGGCTCGAAAGCATCCCATCCGGCAATCTCCCGGTACACATCGTTGCGATAGTACACTCCCCGCAGCGGCAGGTCCTCGAACCTCCACTCTCCGGCGTGGAAGCAATATCCATAGTCGATGAAGACCGCCCGGTAGCGCCGCTCCCGCTGCCGCCGAGCGAAGACCGCCTGCCTGCCGTTGGCGTTTCCCGTCCACTTGTCCAGGGCCAGTATCCCGGCAAACTCGCCCAGATTTTTCACCTCGGCCATCTGCTCCTCGGGCAGGTAGTCCACCACCTGTCCCGGCATCAGCCCGCCCACAAATCTTGATCCAAACTGCAAGCCCGTCGAGCAGCGCACCCGCGTCCGTCCCAGGTCCATCTCCAGCTCCGGCGTATTCTCCACCAGCCAGTTGGAGACCTCCACTAATACCGTCTCCGGCGCCGTCAAACCTGCCGCCGCGGCAATCCTTGACGCCAGAAACTCGTTGGCCAGCACCCGCACATGCTGCGGATTGTTCTGAAACTTCACCACGTACACCTGGCCGTCCGCGCCCAGCATCAACTGGCCTTGCGCCCCGCCCCGCATCCGCCGGATATGCTGCACCGCCAGAACCGCCAAGCCCGTTCCCCCGCCTCGTCCACAGCCTCAATCGAATTCTAAGCGCTCAGACCCGGAAAAAC
>CABDYB010000242.1_pt1 | contig 17145 bp, 15 predicted proteins | sample 3131861 | NCBI WGS metagenome assembly CABDYB01 (sample SAMEA5534336, study PRJEB31848) | metagenome | biome: tundra; feature: field; material: soil | place: USA | collected 2013-05 | depth 0.15 m | reverse complement strand
GAGCCTTCTTCATCGGAATAGTTGAAGACGCCTAGCCAGTCGAATTTGGCTTCCTTGATGAAGTCTTCGAGGATGGTGAGGTCTTCGGCGGATTCTCCTGGGAAACCGACGATGAAGGAGGTGCGCAAGGCGACGCCGGGAATGGTTGCGCGGACTTTCTCCAGAGTCTTGAGGAAGATGTCGGCGCTGCCGCCGCGCTTCATGCGCTTGAGGATGGCGGGCGAGGCGTGCTGGAGGGGCAGATCCAAGTAGTTGCAAATGTTGTCGTGGCGGGCGATAGTTTCCAGGAGTTTGGTTGTGATGCGGTTGGGATAGGCGTAGAGGAAGCGGAGCCAGCGGAGGTCGGGGATGCTGGCGAGCGAGTCGAGGAGAGTGGCGAGGCCGTCGGTGAGGCCGAGGTCTTCGCCGTAGCAGGTGGTGTCCTGGCCGATGAGGGTGATTTCACTTGCGCCACGAGCGACGAGTTGCTGGGCTTCGGCGACGATGGACTCAAAGCGTCGGGAGCGGAACTTGCCGCGCAGATTCGGGATCACGCAGAAGGAGCAGGGGTGGTCGCAGCCCTCGGCGATTTTGATGTAGGCGGAGGATTTGGGCGTGGTCAAAAAGCGGGGGGTGGTTTCGTCGTAGAGATAGGTGGGCAGCAGATGAGTTGCGCCTTGCCAGTCGTCGCGGCGGAAGCGGCCCTGTTGCTCGCGATGGTCGCCTTCAGGGCGCCCCGTGAGAATGTTGAAGGGCGAGGGCGCGGAGGCTGGTCCGGCGAGACCGGCGGCGGCCAGTCCTGCCGCTTCCAGGATGGATTCCAGTTCGCCGGTGCCGACTACGGCGTCCACCTCGGGGATGCTCTTGCGGATTTCGTCTCGATAGCGCTCCACCAGGCAGCCGGCGACGATGAGTTTTTTGGCCGCGCCCGTAGTCTTGTGGCGGGCCATTTCCAGGATGGTGTCGATCGACTCCTGCTTGGCGGTGTCGATGAAGGAGCAGGTGTTGACGATGAGGATTTCGGCCTCTTCAGGATGAGAGGTCAGGCGCGCGCCGGCGCGGTCCAGCAGGCCCATCATCACCTCGGAGTCGACGAGGTTTTTGGGGCAGCCCAAGGAGATGAAGCCTACGGTGGGGGGCGCGGGTTGTGAGTTTTTGGTCACAGGTCCATTGTAGCGGGGGAGACAATTGACCTGTGTCGCAGGTGGTAAAATCAACAAGTGCCGGGTCCTACGCGACGTAATCCCGCCAACCCCGCCAGGTCCGGAAGGAAGCAACGGTAACGGGCTCGTACGGGCGCAGTGGGTAACCCGGCGCTTTTATTGACCGGGATGGACTGGGCCGAACAGCGATGAGCAAAAGCAACCGCAGGTCCTTCGACTCCGCTGCGCTTCGCTCAGGATAACAGGCTATTTTCGGCGCTCCGCTCAGGATGACAATCGTAAATAGCCGCAAGGAGAAATGCATTGACGCTTCGAGTTCGTCCCATCGTGGGCTGCCGCGCGAAGATTACGGCGCTGGGAACCTACGTTCCGCCGCAAATTCTGACCAACAAAGATTTCGAAAAGATGGTGGATACCAGCGACCAGTGGATTATGGAGCGCACCGGGATCCGCGAGCGGCACGTGTTGGCCAAGGGGCTGGGTGTGAGCGATATGTGCACCGAGGCGGCCAAGCGGTGCCTGGCGATGCGCGGGATTGAGGCCAGCGAGGTTGAGGTCATCATCGTGGGAACGGTGACGCCGGACATGATGTATCCTTCGACGGCTTGCCTGGTGCAGAACAAGATTGGGGCCAAGGGAGCGTGGGGATTTGACGTTTCGGCGGGCTGCTCGGGGTTTGTGTTTGCGTTGCAGGCGGGCGTGAAGATGGTGGAGAGCGGGGCGCACAAAAAAGTTTTAGTGTGCGGCGCGGACGCTAACACGCGGATGACGGACTACACCGACCGGACGACGTGCGTTTTATTTGGCGACGGCGGCGGCGCGGTGCTGCTGGAGCCGTGTGCGGAGGGCGAGACGGGCTTCATCGACTATTGGCACGAGATCGACGGATCGGGCGGCGTGGCGCTGAATATGCCGGGCGGCGGCAGCCTGAATCCCTCGACGCATGAGACGGTGGACAAGAAGATGCACTACATCCACCAGGACGGGCCGACGGTGTACAAGTTCGCCGTGCGCAAGATGCTGGAGGCGACGAGCAAGGTTCTGGAACGCAACGGCGTGACCGGAGCGGAGTTGGGCTGCTTTATTCCGCACCAGGCCAATCTGCGGATTATCACGGCCACGGCTGAGCGGCTGGGCATGGACCCATCGCGAGTCATCGTCAACATTGAAAAGTACGGCAACACCTCGGCAGGAAGTATTCCGCTGGCCATGGGAACGGCCTTTGAAGAGGGCAAGCTGAAGAAGGGCGACCTGGTGATGCTGGCCGCGGCCGGCGCGGGATTTACCACGGGGGCGGTGCTGCTCAGATGGGAAATCTAAAGACAGCTTTTAGCTATTAGCTATTAGCTTCTAGCTTGCGTATACAACATGGGTGAATCAAAGGCCGGTCCGCTTTGCGGATCGGCCTTTTTGCTGGCAGGCAGAATTGTCATTCAGGAATGGAGAAGCTGTACTCCGGCAGGGCGCCGGCCTGGGCGGCCATGCGGAAGAAGACTTTCATTGCCTCGAGACATTCCTCATCGAGAATGTAGTGGATGTTGGTAGTCAGGTAAGCGCGGATAGTTTGTTCGGGGATGGCAATTCTGCCAGACCACTCGGCGACCAGGGCGTCGATGTTCTGGAGGCCGTGGATGCGGGATTGGATGAAGTCTTGTGTGATGGTCTCATCCAAAGGGCTGCTGCATGCAATGCCCCAGACGGCGGAGACGAAGGGCAGGCCGGTAAGGGCGTGCCACTCCTGGGCGAGGTCGTGGTAGACGAGTTCTTCGCCGGTGCGCTCGAAGCGGTTGGCGCGCTCCTCGAGAGCCAGCAGGGCGGGGTCGCCGATGAGGATGGCGGCGTCAGCTCGCTGGAGCATGGAGTCGAGGTCGGCCAGGGCGGGCAGGAAGGGGACTTCCGGATTATTCCAGTGACGAAAAAGAATGCGGGCGTGGGCCAGGGTGGTGCGGCTGGCCATGTCGGCGGCCACGGAGCGCAGCTCATAGAGGCGCTGTGCGGCGCGGCGAACCAGCAGCAGGGAACGCACACAGCCTTTGGAGGCGATGGTGCAGCCGGGCAGGATGCGCAGGCCGGGGGTGGTGGCCAGAGCGGCAATGGGGATGAGGCCAATGTCGGCTGTGCCCGAGGCTAGGCGTGCGGCGCACTCCGAGGGCGACATTCGGTCAATCTGGTAGCGGAGGGCGAGCGGGGCTTCGAGAGGCGGGTGCTCGAAGTCCCACATAAGGGGCGCGGGGTTGAGAAAGCCGATGGCGGCAACGCGCAGACGGGGAGTTTCAATCACAAGTTTTAGAATACCAATCGCGAGCGGGGAATGTGTGCGGCGTACCCGGCTGATTAACGTCGGTGCGAGGGCGGCGCTTGACATTAGAGTTTTACAAGAATAAGGTGGGCAAAACCGTCGAGAACGACGGGATGGTTTCTAGTGAAGAAAAATAACGGTCAGTTTTCAGGACTTTGAAGCAGCAGTTGCAAAGCCTCTGGCCAGCAATTTCCGGCAGCAATGCTGCGCAAGCTGGCCCTTCCTCAGATCTAAAAGTAATGGCACGGCGAAGGCCTTGGTGTGGCCCTTCAGCCGGCCTGGGACGCTTATGTCCTGAGCCGCTTGCAGGAGGCGCGCTTGGGAGGGCAGCTGACGGAGGGGGAAGCGAAACGATGAGCACACTCGCCCAGGAAACGATTGCATCGGCGGCGACGCCGTTGGACGAGGAGCGGCTGGCGTGGCTCGGGCTGGTGCTGGCGCCGGGGCTGGGTCCAAAGCGGATTCTGGACGCGGTGAAGCAGTTGGAGTCGGCGAGCGAGATCTTCACGCTGCCGCTGACGGCGCTCGAAGGGCTGCGGTTTCCGGCTCAGGCGGCACAGTTCATCTTCGACGGCAAGGCGCGCCATGCGGCTGAGGAGGAGTGGGCGCGGGTGGCGGCGCAGGGTGCGACGCTGGTGACGTATAGCTGCGCGGAGTATCCGGAGCGGCTGAAGGAGATTTATGACCCGCCGCCGGTGCTGTGGGTGCGCGGCTCGGCCAGTTTGCTGAGCAGGCCGGGGATTGCGATTGTGGGCACGCGGCATCCGACTCCATACGGCACGGGCATAGCGGAGATGCTGGCGCGGGATTTGGCGGTGCGGCGGCTGCTGATTATCAGCGGCATGGCGCGGGGCATCGACTCCTGCGCGCACAAGGGAGCATTGGCGGCGCGCATGCCCACCGTGGCCGTGTGGGGCACGGGGATTGATGTGGTTTATCCAAAAGAAAACAAGAAGCTGGCCGAGGAGATTTTGGCCACCGGCGGGGCGATTGTGAGCGAGATGCCGATGGGAACATTTCCGGCGCCGCAGAATTTTCCTCGCCGCAACCGGATTTTGAGCGGGCTGAGCGTGGCCGTGCTGGTGGTGGAGGCGGCGGAGAACTCGGGGACAAGGGTTACCGCGCGTTGCGCCGCCGAGCAGAATCGCGACCTGTACGCGGTGCCGGGCAACGTGACCAGCAAGGGATCGTGGACTCCCAACACGCTGATCAAGCAGGGGGCCAAGCTGGTGGCCACCTGGGAGGATGTGTGGGAGGATCTGCCCTCGCAGGTGCGGCTGGAACTGGAGGCCGAGGCACCGGCTGAATCGAAATCGCCGACGACAGCATCGTTATTGCCGGAGCAGGTTCTGCGGCCCGAGGAGGCCATGGTGCTGGAGGTTCTGCGCGTAGACGATAGCCTGCAAATCGACGAAATTCTCGAGTTGCTGGAGACGCAACTGACTTCGTCGGAGGTGTTTACGGCGCTCTTCGAACTGGAGATCACGGGGAGGATTCGGTGCCTGCCGGGGAAAAATTACGTGCGGGTGATGTGAAAAAGACAGGGAACAGGGAACAGGGAACAGGGACTAGGAAAAAGGGAATGGTATTCGAGCACGGGGTTGGCAGCGCCCCCGGTTTCAAGATCGAGACCGGGGGTGACCTGTCTTATCACGTATGCGAAAAAAGATCGTCAACGATGATTGCGGGTGATATAGTTTTCTCCTGACCGGGATGCACTTCCCAAGTTCCGGATCAGAGGAGGGTCAATGAAAATGGTATCTGGAAAGATCGTCGCGACAGTCGGACTGCTTGCCCTGATGGCGGTTGCAGGCAATCTCGCGCAGGCACAGCGTAATACGAAGCCAATGGCAGTGGAGCCACGGGTGAACACGGAGCAGCTCCAGGCCACGGCAGATAGGGCCGCAGCCGGGATTCAGGCCTCCACTAACGAGAAGACTGCGCTGATCAAGGCGGTGCGCGCGAGGAATACGGAAGAGGCAAAATCCCTGCTGCTCAGGAATGGCTTTACCGGCAAGCAGCTCGAGGGCGCCAGGATCGAGCTCAACGACAATACCGGCGGCAAGGGCAACGTTGAGAAAATCAAAATTGTGATTCGTGTCTCTTGCTGTCCGATGTCCATCGAAATCAACATCTCGTTTTGAGATTCGGGTTTCCCGAACAGCATGAGGACGGCCTGCCTGGACCACCGAAACATCCCCGCCAGGCACTGAAGACCAGCAACGTCCGGGCTGAATTGTGGCGCGGCAGGGTTCACCACCTTGCCGCGTTCTTGTTCCTGGGGCAAGCTGGCGTAGCCAAGCTATGATTTATGAGTCATCTGAGAAGGCCGACCAGGATGCGCACGCGACCCACTTCCACGCTGGGCCAGGGTAAGAGGAATAAATGGTTACTTTGAATTAAACTTTGGTGCCATAGGAGTTAAGATAAATCTAAGGTAGAGTGGGGAATGACCCTTTTCGGGTTTGGGATGTCATCTATGGATGCTTCGAAGTCCGTTTTACCGCGCTCGTCTGCTGATTCCCCGCCGGCCTCTCAGCGGCAGGAAGTGCGCTGTGCGGTTCGTTTTCCGCTGGTGCTGCCCGTGATTTTGTCGACCGGCAAGGGAGAGATAGCCGCTGTTACCCGGGATGTTTCCGCCAGCGGCGTGGTTTTTGAGTTGGACAAGCCGGTCAAGACAGGGCTGGAGATCCGTTTTTCCCTGCGTATGCCTTGTGAGGTGCTGGGTACCCCACATGATGTTCTGGTTCAATGTCAGGGACGTGTGGTACGCTGCACGAAGAACCAAAGTAACTATCTGGCTGCCTCCACCATCGACGAATATCAGTTTGCCGAACAGTAACAGCCGGACAGGGCCTGATGACAACCATTTTCATGGCATGAATTCATTATGGATATTCAGGACGATTCTGCAGAAGGCGAAATCAACGATGCTCCGGTGCAGCCGGGGACCATCAGGGTGATACTTGCGGATTCGCAGGCGATTTACCGTGTCGGGATTCGCAAGATATTCGCTCTGGAAGACGATCTTCGCGTCGTAGCTCAGGCCGATTCCCTGGAGAATCTGCGGGCGGCCATCGAGCGCTATCCCACCGACGTGGTGCTGCTGGAAGGCAGCTTGCTAGTCGGCGCAGCCAACATCATTCCTGACCTGCTGCGCACCGCTCCGGATATGAAGCTGATTGTGCAGGCGGTGGCCACGGACGAAAACCAGACCGTGGAGTTGTACCGCCGCGGCGTTCGCGGCATCGTCAGCCGCTCCATCTCGCCTGACCTGCTGGTCCGGTGCGTACGGCGGATCGCGGCCGGCGAGACCTGGATCGACAACCAATCGGTCAGCTGGGTGATCGAGGCGTATCGCGCCCAGGCCGCTGCCCTGGTCAACCCGCGCGTGCAGCCCAAACTCTCGCCCAAGGAGATGTCCATTATTACCTGCATCACGCAGGGCAAGCGCAACAAGGAGATTGCCTACCAGTTGGGGACCACCGAGCAGGTGATCAAGAATTATCTGCGCAAGATCTACGACAAGCTGGGCGTCAGCGACCGGCTGGAGCTGGCTCTCTATTGCCTGCACAACAAGATTATTCATACCGACACGGATGAGGCGTTGGTGGCGCAGAAGATTGTGGGCAAGTAGCCGGATTTTTTCTTTTACATCAACGGCCAGCCTGAGGGCTGGCCGTTTTGCATGACAGCAGGGATTTCGAGGAACGGTCTGGCCCATCCTGAAGGAAGTTGCGCGTCGACTGAATCGGTTACTAATCGTTTTCGGGACGTTTGTAGGGCTTTTGCATCCATTGGCGGGCCTCGTTGACCGCGCCCTGGGTGTTGTCGCTGGTCTGCACCGCCAGCCGGTACTCGTTGACCGCGCGGTCGCGCTGGCCAGTGAGGTCGAAGATTTTGCCCAGCGCAATGTGGCTCCATACCTCTGTCCAGCGCGGCTCGCCGTCGCCGCGCAACGCATCCCGATAGGCGTTGACGCTGGCCTGATAGTTGCGCTGCGAGAAGAGCACCTCGCCGATGCGGTAGTTGGCCAGCGAACTTTGCGAATTGGCCTCCAGGGCTTTCTGATACTCGGCCAGCGCGCCGGTCAAGTCGCCCTGGGCCACCAGTTGCTGGCCTTTGAGAATGCTGACGCGCACCTGCAGGTCAGGGGTGGACTTGAGTACCCAGCCCTGGGGGTCGATGCTGATGCGGCGGGGACGGCCGAAGGTGTCCACGACAAATTGCGTGGTGGCGCCCACGACTTCTATTTTTTTTGTTTCGGTTTTGCCGTCGGTTTCCACGCGCAGCTCCACCGGCATGCGGAAGAGGTCAAGGTCCTGCTCGATCTCTCCGATGGTGCGGAAGCCCTTGTTGTTGCCCAGCCGGTAGACGGCGTACTTGTTGTTGAACTGCGGCGCGCCGGTGCCGTCCACCCATTGCGCAAAGAAGGCGGTCAACTGCTGCTGACTTTGCGCCTCGGCTATCTTCTCCAGGTCAGCGGCGCGGATCGAGCTGTCAGTGAATTGGTTGAGCGCGCCTTTGAGCGTGGCCAGAAAGGCCTGGTCGCCGATCTCCCAGCGCAGCATGTGGAAGATCATGGCGCCCTTTTCCAGGGTCATGGATTGGAATTCGGGCGAAAAGGGGCTGAGGCGGCTGACGCTCGACAGGGGAATCGTGTCGTAGGCCAGCGCTCCGGCGGACACATCCTGCAGGGCCGTCTTCAGAGCGTTCTTGCCGCTCTCATGCTCGACAAACAGCAGCTCGCTGTAGCGGGCCATGCCGTTGGTGATCCAGGCGTCGTTGAGGGTGCGCGGGCTGACTTCGGAGCCCCACCACTGGCGGGCGATGGTGCTGGCCATCAGGCGAATGCTGCTTTTGTCGCCCACGAGGGAGCCGGGGATGGCGGCCAGTTCCGGCGCCCAGACGGATTGCAGCGTGTCGTCGGGCAGTTCCACGACATCGAGGTGGCTGGATTCGGCCGCGCCGAAGCTGCCGGTAAAGAAATCGTACTCTTTGGCCGCAGTCTGCGCCAGCTCGTTGCCGGATTGCTGGTGGGCGATGGTGAGATAGAGCTTCACATTGCCGGAGCCGGCTGAAACCGGCGCCACGTAGCGGCCGGCAATCACCGTGCCCGGAAAGCCGGGCTTGTTCCAGTTGAAGTCGTATTGATCGCCGGGCTTGCCGCTGGCCAGGGTAACGGGTTTCGCCGCTCCCTGGCTACCGCTGGCAAAGACCCGCATCCCCTGAGGCACGCGAATGTGCATCTCCGCAGTGAAGCGGTTGCTGAGGTAGCCGGACGAGTTTCCAGAAACGGGGAACCAGCGCGCCGGGTAAAGCAGGTAGGTGATGGGTTCCTGGATGGCGGCTAATTTGAGGCCCTCGGCTGGACCCTCGATTGGGCCGTCGTCTTTGCCGGTGAGGCCGCCCTCGTACTCGAAGGTCCAAAGTACGGCTTGCCCGCGGACAAAAGGCGTTGCTGGAGCGATGCGGATGCTGCCATCCGCCGAGCGCTGGCCGGTGAGCACGGTGCCGGCCTCGTCGGAGATTTTGGTCAACTTGAGCGCCGGGTGGAGGCCGAAGCTGGCTGCTTCAGCGTTTTCAGGCGCAGTAAAATTGACCACAACTTTGGCTGCCAGATGGTGCGTGGCCGGGTCGATCTCGGCGTCAATGACGTAGCCGGAGACGGCCAGAGTGGGCCGCTCCGGCCGCTGGGCGGCAAGCGGAGCCGTCACCATGAAAGCGCAGGACAAACAGGCCAAACTGAACAAGCAGGCCAACGGCGCGATCCTTGTCTTCATACGCACGCAGCCATTATCGCAGCCATCGCCAGGTCATTTCACCTGCGCCCATGCCAATTCGACGAACGGCGGCCGGGTTGCATTTACTGTTTGACGATTTCCAGCTCGATAGTGAGCTTGACATCGTCGCCCACCACGATTGCCACAGCCGCCGGTAAGCCGTTTCCAATCCCATAAGCGGTCCGGCTGAGGGTGGTGGTGGCTGTGAAGCCGGAGTGCGGTTTTTTGTCCATCGCGCCCTCGACCGGCTTGCTGGGGCCTTCCACATCGAGCACCACGGGCAGGGTGACGCCGTGCAGGGTCAGGTTGCCGTTCACCGTCAGCTTGTTGCCGTTCTTCACAATGCCGGAGCTGGTAAAGGCTGCCGTGGGGAAGGTGGCCACATCGAAGAATGCCGCGGATTTCAGGTGCGCGTCGCGGGTCGGATCGCCGGTGTCCACGGTGCTGGTGTCGATGGTGACCGTCACGGTGGACTTGGTGATATCCGTGTCGTTAAAAACAAGTGTGCCTTTTACCCCGCCGAAGCGCCCATGCACGTTGGAGACGCCGCCGTGGCGAACGCTGAAAAGGACTGCGCTGTGGGCCGAATCGGTGGACCAAGCGGAGGTTTGCGCCATGGCCAGGGGAGCCGCCAAAGCCAGAATGCCAGAAATAATTGCTAAACGTTTCATCGTAATTTCCTTTCGGTGACGGGCCGTTGGGCCGCTGTGGGGTGGGGAGAGGGGAAGCCTCTTATCGAATGCGCAAAAAACAGGGGACTGTCTTCCTCGCGAAATCTTCTCGTAAAATTTCGATGCTGATCGATTGTGATTTGTTGCAACAATTATTGTCTGGTTCCAATAGACCAGCCTTGGAAAGGAAGTTCGAGTCCCGATTCTCTGTTCCCTTGTTCATGGGGCCTGCTATTCTCGCGTAGATGTACGTTCTGAATGATTTCCGGCGACTCACCCCTGCCCAGAGGCGCACCTTCCTGGCCGCCTTCCTGGGCTGGACCATGGATTCACTCGACTTTTTTCTGCTGGTGTTCTGCGTCAAAGCCATCGCCGTGGACTTCCACACCCAGCCGTCTGCGGTGCTGGGCGCGGTCTTCTTGACTCAGGCCTTCAGGCCGGTGGGCGCGGTGCTGTTCGGCGTGCTGGCCGACCGCTATGGCAGGCGGCCGGTGCTAATGGTGAACATTCTCAGCTTCTCGGTGATCGAGCTGGCCTGCGGCTTTGCTCCTTCGCTCTTCGTACTGCTCGGGCTGCGCGCGCTGTTTGGGCTGGCGATGGGCGGCGAGTGGGGCGTGGGCGCGGCGCTGGCCTTTGAGTCGCTGCCTACCGAAGGCCGCGGCGTCTTCTCGGGAATTTTGCAGGAGGGCTACGCGCTGGGCTCCATTCTGGCCGCGGGAGCCTTCGCGCTCTTCTTCAACGGCTTTACACTGCTGGGGCTGCACGTTCCGGGGATTGGCTGGCGAGGGTTGTTCATCCTGGGCGCACTGCCGGGTCTGTTCGTGTTCTTTTTGCTGGCGCGGGTGGCGGAGTCGCCGGTGTGGTTGGAAGGGAAAAAGAAGCGGCTGGCGCGCTCTGCCACGGACGCCCTGAGCGCCAGGGCCGGGGATCTGACCCGCCTGATGGCTTTTCTGCCGACGTTTCTCTTCCTGATTTTGCTGATGACCGCCTTCATGAGCTTTTCGCACGGCACGCAGGACGTGTATCCCACCTTCCTGGGAACCTATGCCAAACTCACGCCCAAGATCGTCGGCCTGATCGGCGTGTTGTACGGGTTGGGATCGATCGCCGGCGGCATTGCTTTTGGCGCGCTGTCGGAGAAGTGGGGCCGCAAGCGGGCCATTGTCGTTGCGGCGCTGCTGTCGATTCCGGTGATTCCGCTTTACGCCTATGGCCACTCGGCTGTCACGCTGGGGATCGGCGCGGTGCTCATGCAATTCATGGTGCAGGGAGCGTGGGGCGTGGTGCCGGCCTATCTCACCGAGTTGTCGCCGGCTCCGGTGCGGGCCACGGCTCCGGGACTGGCCTACCAGTTGGGCGGCCTCATCACCTCCTGGAACGGCAAGGCGCAGGCGCTAATCGCCGAGCGCACCGGCAACTACCCGCTGGTTCTGGCGATGACCGTGATCCTGGTGGCGCTTACGCTGGCTGGTTTGGCGCTGATGGGCCGTGAAGCCAAGGGGCAGGAGATGACGGCGGCATGAAGGGATGGGTTTGCGCCCTACCGCTGAAACAAGCCAACCAGCCTGCCGCTTGCCAGGATGTGTCCCTTCATGGCGGCTTCGACCTGCGCCTGCTTCTCTCCCACCGGCAGATTCAACTTTGCGTCCAGCGCATAGAGCGTGAAGACGTAGTGGTGCGGCGAACCTGGAGGAGGACAGGGGCCTCCATAGCCGATCTCGCCGAAATCGTTGCGGCCCTGGAGTGCGCCGTCGGGAAGCTGGCCCAGCGCCGGCAATCCTTCGGGAAGCGCTCGCGTTCCGGCGGGCAGGTTGTAGAGCACCCAGTGAACCCAGGTTCCGCGAGGCGCGTCGGGGTCGGTGACAATCAACGCAAGGCTCGCCGTCTTGGCCGGGGGCGCACTCCAGGTGAGTTGCGGAGAGAAGCCCTCTCCGCTGCACGTAAACTTCGCCGGAATCTGGCTTCCGTCTTTGAAATCGGTACTAGATAGATGCATCGTCTGCCCCCTCGCAATATAAACGCGGTAACCCCGCATCGCAGCAGCCGCAAAAAGAAGCGCTGCCGCAACGACACGCGCCGCCTGCCACAATCCTTCGCCTGCGCTTATATTTGCCGAAGCACGCATACGCCGCCTACCTCCTTGCAACCTGGCCACTGCCAAGGAATTTTAGTTCATTTCGCAGCTTCCTGGAATGTGGGCCTCTGTCTGATCACTGACCACAGATCTCTCACTTCGGGCGAATCAATTCAAACCGCTCCTGCGTCCGCACCCAGGAGTTACCGGCCATGCGGCCTACGGCGTCCAAACCGGCAGGATCGACGCGAAAATTCTCCACCAGATCCTCGCGCATATGAAAGCGAACCACCTCGCCCAACACGATCACGCCGCTGCCGGGTGCGTGGCCGGTGTAGATGACCTGTAGCAGCTTGCACTCCATCTGCGCGGGCGACTCGGCGACGCGCGGCGGACGGACGGCTTCGCTGGCGATCGGCGTCAGCCCGGAGAGCACGAACTCGTCCACCTGCGGCGGCGCCTCGGCTGCGGAGGCGTTGGCCGCCGCGGCGATGGCTTCGCTGACTACGTTGATGACGAACTCGCCGGTCTCCTCGACGTTGCGCAGCGTGTCCTTGGGTTCGACGGTTCCAGCGGAAGCGCCGGGGCGCAGCGCAGGGCAGAAAAGCACGGTGGGCGGAACGGAGCCGACACCGCAGAAGAAGCTAAAGGGCGCGAGATTGGCCACGCCCTGTTTGTCCATCGTCGAGACCAGCGCCACTGGCCGCGGCACGATCATGCCGGTCATCAGCTTGTAAATCTGCCGGGGTTGGCACTCGGCCGGGTCGAAGCAGAGCATGGGGCTTGCGGAAGAGCGTGCGTCATCCATGCAGATAGCCTAGACCATTGCGGCGGCGGGCGTGAGAGCTAGAATGCGCATCTCACTTTTCTGTCTGTTCTGTCAGCCCAACCTCGGCCGGCGGCGGCAAGGTGTGCGTGTTCCACCACTGCTCCAGCACCAGGTTCCAGCGGTCGCTTCGGCCTATCCACAGTTGCGCGGAGCGGTCGTAGCGGGCCTGATTGTTCTCCAGCCAATAAGGCCGGTTGTCGTGCAGCCAGGCCTGGCGATAGAGCCCGCCCAGCAGCGAGTAGCCGTCGCGAATGTCTTGGAGCAGCCCGTTGTTTGCGCCGATGGTGTACAGCTTTGCCTCGACGTCGTCCCTGCGGCTTTTGATGCCGGCCATGGATCGCGCCTGCGAGTAAAGTGCAACGGATTCATCGGCCGCTTGAAATTTGAGGCCCACAAAATCGATGCGGCGCGCGCCCAGTTCCAGCGCATCGAGCGCCTCGGGATTTTCCAGGGCGCGATTCTCGAGTTTTGCGGCTGCCCTGGCTTCGGCGACCAGCGCAATGGCGCGCTCGGCGTGCAGGCGCAACGCGCTTTCGTAGGGCCTCAGCTTGGCTCCCACGCGCTCACCCTCCGGCGAGAAGGGATCAACCCAAAAGTAAATGTCTCTGGCATCGTGCAGGTCGGCCTCTTTGAACGCGTTGTGGGCGGCCATCAGCTCGCGCTGCGCCTGGTCGATCTTGCCTGTCGAATCGGCATGAAACGCCTGTCCAAAAGACGCAACGAAGTTGTCCTCCGAGCTTTCGCCCGACTGCCATCCGGCGGCCGCGCCAAAGAGCACGCCAAACCAGTTCTGGTCGAAGATGCCCTCGCCGTCGTCGTTCCACACGGTGTTCAGCACGCCGGTTGCGCCCAGCGCCTGGCCGTCGCGCACAAAGACGCGAATGTTAGCCAGCGCCTCGTTGTTGTTGGGGTAAAGGCGGCTCCAGTTGCTGACGCCGGGCGACACCCAGGTTTCCAGCCCCGCCTTGATAAACGGCTCGATGATGGGCTTGAAGTCCGGCCGGACACTGTATTCCCAGGGCACAGCGATCATGTCTTTGGGCAAGGTGCCCACCAGCTCCGGCGATTTGACCGCAATGTCGCCCCAGAAGAGCAGCCGCTTGTGGTTGGGCTCCAGCGTCGAGTGAATCTGCTTGAGGAAGTCGATGTAGACCGCGCCCGGTCCCTTCTGCTCCACCTGCTCGCGCGTCTTGCCCAGGCCCAGCTCGAAGGTTTCGTCTGCGCCGATGTGCGCAAAAGGAGCGGGAAAAACTTTGGCCAGCTCGCTGAACCAACTGCCGATCAGTGGCAGTGTGGCCGCATCGCCAGGGGCCAGCACCGAACCGTGCGGCGTCTCGCCCAGGGAAGAGAACTGCTCGAACTTGAGCAGATGGTGCAGGTGGCCGAAGGACTCCTGCTCGGGAATGACGGTGATGTGGTACTGGGCGGCATAGGCCACCAGCTCGCGGGCTTCGTCCGGCGTCATTGCGCCACCGGGGAAGGCGGCGACGGGAGAGGAATTATAGGCGAAGGTGTGCTCAAAGTAGGGCGAGAAAATGTTGATCTTGTAGGCCGCCAGGGTGCGAATCTCGCGCTTCAAAAAATCCATGTTGGGCAGCGGACCGCGCGACCAGTCGTCGGAGAGTCCGCGATAAGCCATCGCCGGCCAGTCGCGCAACGTGGGCACGAGCAGCACCGCATTGTTGCCGCTTCCGCGAATCAACTGCTTGACTGTTTGCGCGCCGTAGAAGATGCCGGCGGAGGTTTCGGCAATCACCGCCAGGCCGCCCTGCCCGTCAGGCACGATGATGTAGCCCTCGTCGTGCATTGCCGGGTCGAAGCTCAGGTGGTTCGATGCCAGCAGTGCCTGGGCAGGCGCGCCGTCCGCCCGCTCCAGCCGGATGAAGGGTGCATCCTGGCGCACCGTTCTCTTTCCCAGTCGCTCCTCGATCAGATCCTCGACGGCAAACTGATCCTCCGCATTCTTCTCCGCAGTGACCAGGAATCCAATGCCCCCGATGGAAATCGCCTGAACGGCTGTGCACTCCCGCGGCGCGGGCACCAGGCGCAGACCATCGCAGGAGGGCGCTGCTGCCGGGGCGGTTTGAGCAAACGCGCCTATAGTGGCGCACAAAATAAGCAGGGAGAAAACGGAGATAGAATGGCGCATCAGGGCTGCCTCGATGATCGGGTTTCGTTTACAAGGCTAACGCATTCCTGCTGCCGCTGTGAAACGGAGTCGATGCCGCCACGAATCTCCCGTGCCCCATCCATTTCGCGTTCTTAGCGAAATGGGTGGGAAACCATCAACCCCAACCGCCGTCCCATTCAATCAAAGTAAAACTTCTACAGGCCGAGAAATCCGCGCAAGGATTTGTCCACGGCCCGCATCGTAGCTGCGTCCACCTTGCCAATCCGAGCACCAAGTTTCACACGCGGCACGGCTGTAGCCTTATCGACCATGATCTGAGAGGTTTTGCGCAGTCCTGTTTCCCGTCTGGCCGCTACCGTCACCCGGAACAGCGGCGCTTCATGCATCTCGCTGGTCAACGGCAGCACAATCACCGAAGGATGCTGGTCAAATGCGTCCGACTGCGCCACCAGCGCCGGACGCGGCTTGCCGTAATCGCCGGAGACGGCCACGGTCACCAGATCGCCGCGCTTCATCGTTCGCCTTCTTCGAATCCGCCCAGGGGAGCGCTCACATCCTGAATCCAGCGCATCACCTCGGCCTCATCCTCTGAGGCGGCAATCAGCTGGGACTGGCGGCGCGCCTCAGCGGCAAAACGGCGCTTCCGCGCCTCTGCCACATAGCCCCGCATCAAGGCGCGCAAGACCTCGGCGGCCGGACGGTCTTCCGCCTCCACCTCGACGGCGAACTCCTGCTTGAGCGCGGCATCGATGCGCAGATTCAATGTCGATTCCCTGGGACGGGCAATAGCGCTGGGCATATTACAACTCCTACATACAATATATACTTATAAATTGAAATTACACAATGCAATTACATAAATTTGTTTCAGAAACGGAACCATCTGAGCGAAAGAGGGAGCCATATAATTCGCTATGTGGTACGCAGCACCGGAGTGTGACCCTTAGCACAGGCTCAGACAGGCTGCGGGAGGACAATAAACCTGTAAGGCCAGCCAGCCATTTGCTGCGCGGGCCGGGAGAGAATTCTGATGAGCGATCTTGCAGGACTAGCTGAAGCCGTTGCTGTTGATCCGTTGGTTGGCCATCCCGCTGACTACCACGTCTTTCACAAGTTTCTGGCACGCTGCAAGCAGTTGCCGGCCATCACCACGGCGGTTTGCTGGCCATTGTCGGATGTAGCGCTCCGAGGCACGGTGGAAGCGGCGGTCGAGGGGCTGATCAAGCCAACGCTGATCGGCGACGAGGCTGCGATGAAGGCGCTGGCCACCAAGATCGGCGTCGATATCTCCGCCTATCCCATCGTCGATGCCGACAGCGAGCGCAAGGCCGCCGAGTTGAGCGTGGCCATGTGCCGCAGTGGTGGCGCCCAGGCCATGATGAAGGGCAGCCTACACACCGACGAGCTGATGAAGGTGGCCATGAAGGCTGATACCGGGCTGCGCACCAGCCGCCGCATCAGCCATGTTTTTGTGATGGATACACCGGCCTATCCGCGCACCCTGCTGATTACCGACGCGGCCATCAACATCGAGCCCGAGCTGGAGGACAAGATCCACATCGTGCAGAACGCCATCGATCTGGCGCACGCTTTGGGTATCACCGAACCCAAGGTGGCGCTGCTTTCGGCCATCGAGACGGTCAACCCTAAGATCAAGTCCACGCTGGACGCGGCTGCGCTATGCAAGATGGCCGAGCGTGGCCAGATTACCGGCGGCATCCTTGACGGGCCGCTGGCCTTCGACACCGCGGTCAGCGTCAAGGCCGCCAGGATCAAGGGGCTGGTCTCGCCGGTCACAGGGCAGGCAGACATTCTGGTGGTTCCGGACCTGGAGAGCGGCAATATGCTGGCCAAGCAACTGGAATACCTGGGCGGAGCGCAGTTGGCCGGCATCGTACTCGGCGCGCGCGTTCCCACCATCCTCACCAGCCGTGCGGATTCGGCCGAGACGCGGCTTACCAGTTGTGCCGTGGCGGTGCTGCTGCATTATGCCGAGCATCCGCTGGGCAAGTCCTAGTTTTACCTTCCATTAGAGGTATCTAACGGGCGTCATCTCCTCAGGGAATGGCACCCGTTTTGCGTTTTGCCCGGTTTGGCCCTGAAAACGATTTTTATGGTTATTTTGCGTGCATCTTAAAGATATTGCAGGTTATTACCGATGAAAGAAGCATACGGATTGAAGGGGGAAACTGCGTCGTGAGGGATTCCGGGCAAAC
>CABDYB010000234.1_pt1 | contig 17647 bp, 13 predicted proteins | sample 3131861 | NCBI WGS metagenome assembly CABDYB01 (sample SAMEA5534336, study PRJEB31848) | metagenome | biome: tundra; feature: field; material: soil | place: USA | collected 2013-05 | depth 0.15 m | reverse complement strand
CATCGCGCGCGCGATGGCCAGCATTCCCACCACTCCGGCGCCATTGTCGCAGGCTCCGGGAGCCGTCAGTCGCTCGCCGTCCACCACCGGCTTCAGCGGCGTTTCAGCCGGAAAAACGGTGTCCAGATGGGCGGAGATCACCACCACGGGCCCGGTACTCTCCGGCGGCAACTTGGCGGCCATTAACCAGCCGAATACGTTGCCTACCTCGTCGGTTTCAACTTCGCTCAGCCCGGCCTCGGTGAAACGAGCAACCAGCCACTCCGCCCGTGCCTGCTCGCCTGAGAACGGAGCGGGAATCGCCACCATCTCCGCCTGCCAGTCCATGATTGTCTTGGGATTGCCGTGCAGCCACGCAAAGGCCGCGTGAACCGGCCTTAGCTCAGCCAGCGCCGTCACCTGTGAAAAGGCCGAGTTGTTAGAAAAAGGCGCCATGCGTTGGCTTCAGGGTAGCAGGGAAGTGTTGGTGCACATTCCGCTAGCCGGGATTCAGACGCTTAGGTGCGGGCCAACCACTCCCTCGTCATACTCCACCGAACAAAGAAATAGCCCCCGCGCAGGTGCCGTCGGTCCTGCAGCAGCGCGGTTGCGCGCGGCCAGAATTCCCGGGATCCCATCGGCGCTGAGCCGTCCACGGCCCACTTCCAGCATGGTCCCCACCAGGTTGCGGACCATGTGGTGCAGAAAGCCGCTGCCCCGGACGCGATAGATCAGTAATTCGCCTTCCGGACTCGGGCGCGCCTCCCAAATCGAAGAAAAAATGGTCTTTACCGTCGTCGGCGTAGGCAGCTCAATCTGAAAGCCCGGCTTGGGGATGGGCCGCTTGTCCGGCTCTGCGGCCTCTTCCAGGCCCCGGCTGGCTTGGTCGGGATCGGTGGCCGCAAAGCTCAGAAAATCGTGTCTGCCTTCAAAAAGCCGGGCAGCCCTTTGCAGCGCCTCCATGTCCATCGGCCAGGAGCAGGCGTAGACGTAGGGAGCCAAAAAAGGCGGGCAAATCTCGCCCCGGAAGACCCTGTATTCATAGCTCTTGGCCACAGCCGAGTGCCGCGCGTGAAATGTTCCCGGCACGGTTTTCGCCTCCAGGATGCGAATGGCCGGCGGCAGCGTCCGGTTCAGCGCGCGGTGCAGATTCTCCGCCGGAATGGGCGCTGCCAGCGCGAAACTAGCCACCTGGCCCAGCGCATGGACCCCGGCGTCGGTGCGTCCCGAGCCCTGGGGCAGGGGCGCTTCCCCGCAAATCCGCCCCAGCGCCGCCTGCACTTCGCCCTGCACGGTTCGCTCCCCCGGCTGCACTTGCCAGCCCCTGAACCCAGTGCCGTCATAGGCCAGGGTCAGCTTCCAAGTCTGGAGCACGGGCGCGGGTTGGGGGTCTTCGGTCACGGAAGGGGTCTTGATAGTAGCGTAAATGACAGTGCGAGCGAATAGCGAGCGGCTGGTGCCCGCAGGTGGCTGGATGTTCGGTCAAAGAAGTCAGTGCGAGCGTATAGCGAGCGGCTGCCGCACCGCAGGTGCCTGGAACGAATCGGCCTCCGCGCGCGTATTGTCCCGGTAGGTGGAAGGCCGCATGCAGGGCTGCAAGTTAGAATTGTTAGGTGAAGTCTGGAACCTGCGTCCGGAGAGGTACTCTGGGCGTCTTTGACAATAGTGCCCACATGCCTCAGCAATTCATGAAGTGGAATCATGTCGTGGAGAGGAACCATGCATTTGTTCGGTATCTGTATCTTTGAGCAGCAGCAGAAGTACGCGGTCAGCCGTCGTGATCAGGCAGGGCGCCGTCAGGTAGGGAAAGGTCTGTACGCGGTAGCGGCGGTCCTGCTGGCGTGGGCTGTGGGAATTTCATCCGCAGTTGCCCAGCAAGCTCCAGGAGCGGGAGAAAAGGCTCCGGACAAGGCAGCCTCCGAGTTGCCCTCGGCGCCCTCGGTGGTGCTGACGGAGCCGGTGAATCTGCGTCCCTCCTTGCGGGATTTTTCCAAGCCGGCGGGCAGGCTTCTGGGCATTCCATTCAAGATGTACATCCCCACCAGCATCGACAAAGCCAGCTTTGCAAATTCGGTGCGGCTGACTGACCTGGTGAAGGACGGCAAGATCTACCTCAGCCTCTCCGACGCGCTGGCGCTGGCTCTGGAAAACAACTTCGACATCGCCATTGCCCGCTACAACCTGGATATCGCGGACACGGATGTATTGCGGACACGCGCGGGGGGCACGGTGCGTGGCGTGAATTCGGGTGTTGTGGCCAACACATTAGGCGGTTCTGCCTCGACGCTGGCCTCGGGCGGCGGCCCTGGCGGCACCACAGGCGGTTCCGGCGGCGCGGCCTCGGGCAGTTCCGGCCTGGTGCTCTCCACCTCAGGCGTCGGCCCCCTGCCGGAGAACCTGGACCCCAGCGTGAGCGGCACGGTCCAGTTCGACCGGGACAAGACGCAGCAAACCAGCCTCTTCAGTCCGGCTGCCAAGTCGAATACCGAGCAATATAACTTCACCTTCACCCAGGGCTTTACCCCCGGAACTTCGCTGGCCGCCGTTTGGAACAACAGCCGCAACGCCACTAGCAACAATCTTGCCAGCTACGTGCCTCAGCTTTCCTCAACCTTCAAAGCCACTGTCACGCAGCACCTGCTGCAAGGCGCCGGCATCTGGGTCAACAAGCGCTTCATGTACCAGGCGCTGAATGATCGCCGCATCACCGACGCCTCTTTCCGCCAGCAGATTCTCTACACCGTCAACCAGGTGGAGACCATCTACTGGGGGCTGGTGCAGGCCTATGAGGATGTGCAGGCCAAGCAGCGCGCCCTGGCGCAAACCACCAAGCTGGCCAGCGACGACCGCAAGCAGTTGGAGATCGGCACCGTGGCTCAGTTGCAGGTGGTGCAGGACGATTCGAATGTCAATAGCGATAAACAGGCCCTCATCAGTGCGCAGAGCAACCTGAATTATCAGCAACAGATCATCAAGCAGGCCGTGGCTCGCAACCTGAATGATGCGGCGCTTTCCATCGCTCCGGTGATTCCCACCGACCGCGTGACCGTGGAAGAGATTCCCGAGGAGAAACAGCCGGTCGAGGAGTTGGTGCAGGAGGCTTTTCGGCAGAGGCCCGAACTCGAGCAGGCCGTGCTGCAATTGAGGAACAACGAGATCACGCTAAAGGGCGCGCGCAATGCCCTTCTGCCCACGCTTGACGCTTACGGCTACTACGGGGCCAGTGTGATTGGCGGCACCGTCAACAAGAATTGCAGCTTCAACGGCATTTCCTGCGTCGTCCAGGGCAACGCTGCACCAACCGGCTTTGGCGGCGTTCTTCAGGATCTGGGCAACAGCACAGCCCCTGACAAGGGAATCGGCTTCAACCTCACCATCCCGCTGCGCAACCGGACGGCGCAGGCCGACCAGGCGCGGTCGCTCATTGAATATCGCCAATCGGAGTTGAGGCTGGAGCAGCAATACACCCAGATTCGCATGCAGGTGGTCAACGCGCAGTACGCGCTGATCATCGACCGGGCGCAGGTGCAAGCGGCCATCGCCGCCAGGGATTACAACCGGCAGAATGTCGATGCTGAGCACACCAAGCTGCGCCTCGGCGCTTCCACCACGGCCACTGTCATGCTGCAAGAACGCGGCCTGGCCAATGCGGAAGACGCCCTCATCGCCGCGAATGCCGCTTACGCCAAGGACCGCGCCGGCCTCTACCAGATGCTGGCTACCACCTTGCAGCATTACGGCATCAATCTGAATGAGGCGGCCTCGGGCGAAGTGAATACGGCGCCCGTCGTGCCCGGTGTTAGACCTGCAAAGGACACCAAGGAGCCCACGACCGTCCCCCCAACCATACCTCCGGCCAACCCGCCGGCCAACCAGTAGTCTCTTTGAAAGTTCAGCAACGAAAAGGCCCGGCCATCTGCCGGGCTTTTTCATTTTCTACGCTGCCTCGCGCCTTATCGCTCCGCCACCAGGTCCAGCAAATTGAAAAACTTCGGAAAGCTGATCGCCGCCGATTCCGCTCCCTGAATCACCGTCTCCCCCTCGGCGCGCAGTGCGGCCACGCTGAAGGCCATGGCGATGCGGTGATCGCCCCCCGAATCAATCGTTGCCCCATGCAGCTTCTGCCCGCCGGGCACATCCAATCCGTCCTCGAACTCCGCAACCTCGGCCCCCATCGCGCGCAGGTTCTTCACTACCAGTGCAATGCGGTCCGACTCTTTCACGCGCAATTCTTTGGCGTCGCGAATGCGGATGCCGCCGCTGGTGAAAGGCCCAATCGCCGCCAGCACCGGCAGCTCGTCAATCAGTTGCGCCGCCAGCGCCCCGGAAATCTCCGCCGTCCCCAGCCCTTCGGCCGGCGCCGTCACCTGCACGGTTCCCACCAGCTCGGCGTTCTTCTCCTCCAGATTCAAAACAGCTACACGCGCCCCCAACGTCGTCAGCACATCCAGCAGCGCGGCCCGCGTGGGGTTCATCCCCAGCGCGTCCAGCACAAGATTGGATCCGGGAAACAACGCCGCCGCGCACAGAAAAAATGCCGCTGAAGAAAGATCGCCCGGAACGGCAGCGTCAATGGCGTGCAGTTTCTGCGGCCCGCAAATCGAAATCGAATCCACCGTCCGTTCGACCTGTGCGCCAAAGGCCCGCAAGGCCAGTTCGCTGTGGTCGCGTGTCCTCACCGCCTCGCGCACCGTGGTCACGCCGGCCGTCTGCAATCCAGCCAGCAGAATGCAGGTCTTTACCTGCGCGCTCGGAACCGGCGTCGTATAGTCAATGGCCTTCAGCGCGCCGCCTTCAATCTTCAACGGCGCATGGCCCTCGGTGAGCGTCAGCCGCGCACCCATCGCCTCCAAAGGCTTGCGAATCCGCTCCATCGGCCTCCGCGAAAGCGACTCATCGCCCAACAGCGTAAAACGCCCCTCCTGTGGAGCCAGCAGGCCAGCAATCATGCGCATCGTCGAGCCGGAGTTCCCGCAATCCAGAGGCGCAGAGCATGGCGTCACGCGTCCGCCCACGCCGGTCACCTCCACCGAGCCGTCCTCCAGCCATCGCACCTGTGCGCCCAGCGCCTCCATGCATTTCAGCGTCGAGGCGCAATCGGCCCCCGTAGAAAAGTTGCTAAACCGCGAAGTGCCTTCCGCAAATGCCCCCAGCATTCCGTAGCGATGGCTGATGGATTTGTCTCCCGGCAGGCGCAGGCTGCCGTAGACATTCTTTGCCGGACGGATCAGGCGTTCTTCAGTCAAGGCAACTCCGTAGTGTAAATTCAATCCAAGTTTATCAGCACGGCATCTAGCTCTTAGCTGTTAGCTATTAGCTCTTTGATTTTTCGGTGAGAGGAATGAACTGCAAGAATGCAAAACGGAGATGAAAAACTAATATCTAAAAGCTAATAGCTAATAGCTTTTAGCTGTCTTCACCTTACCTTGAGCACAATCACCGTCTCATCATCAAACCGCTCCTGCTCGCCCTGGAAGCGACTCACGTCGGCCAGAATCGCGTCCGCAATCTCCTGCGCGGGCTGCTCGCGGCGGCTGCATAATATGCTCGCCAGCCGCTCCTGGCCGTACATCTCGCCCGCGGCATTCTCCGCGTCCAAAATCCCGTCCGAGACAAAGAGGACGACATCGCCCGGCTCAGTGGCCACGGTGAGTTCTTCGTAGCTGGCGTTGGCAAACATCCCCAGCGGGAAGCCCTCGGCGCGCACAGTCTCCGCTTGCCCCGAGCGGCAGAAGACTGGCTGCACAGCGCCTGAGTTCGCCACCTGTAAGAGGCGGCTATCATCGTTCCACAAAGCAAACAGCATGGTCACATACTGCGATTCCAGCTTGCGTTCCTGCAGCGCGTCGTTCAGCAGGGTCAGCATCGCGGCTGGTTCCGGCCGCTGCTGCGCCGCCGAGCGTAGGTTGCCGCTCACCAGCGCCGCAAACAGCGCCGCCGGCGCCGCCTTGCCGCTCACGTCGCCTAGCACTATGGCCATGCGCCCGGGCCCATACTCCACAAAGTCGTAAAGGTCGCCGCCGATGGTGCGTGCCGGCAGAAAACGCACGGCCATCTCGGCGTTGGTCCAGGTCGGCGCGGCCTCCGGCAGCAGCCGCAGTTGCACCTCGCGCGCCATGGCCATGTCCCGCTCCAGTTGCGCCTCCTGCGTGCGCACTGCCTGGTAAAGCCGCGCATTTTCGATGGCGATGGCTACCTGCGCTGCCAGTGTGGTCAACACACGCCCATGCTCCTCGTTGAAAAAGCCCACCCGCGTGTGTTCCAGATCCAGCACGCCGATGATGCGCCCCTTGTGGAACAAGGGCACAATCAGCTCCGAGCGCGTCTCCGGATTTGTTTCCAGATAGCGCGCGTCCTTGCTCACGTCGGGCACGTTTACCATTCGCCACTCGCGCACCGCCGCGCCCACCAGCCCGGTGGCTATGGAAATGCTGCGCTGTGGCGCTTGCGCATGGCCAAACCGCCACGCGTAACGCGTAATCAGCGTCTCGCCTTTCTCATCCAGCAGCAGGATGGTGAACATTTGGTAGTCAATCAGTCGGCGCAGCAGCTGCCCCACCCGCTCAAGCAGCGGATCCAGATCCAAAATCGAGCTCAGCTCCACGGCAATCTCGTTCATCACCGTCAGCGTTTGCGCCTGCCGGGAGACGCGTGCGTAGAGTCGCGCGTTTTCAATCGCCTGGGCAATGCGCGAGGCGGTCAGCGTCAGCAGCCGCAGGTGCTCGGGGCGGAAGTAGCCGGCCTGCTCGCTCTCAATGTCCAGCACGCCGATCAGCCGGTTCTTGGCGATCAGCGGCACGGCCAGCTCGGAGCGCACCTCGGGATTGACCTCAGTGTAGTATTCCGCCGTGGTCACGTCGTTCAGCAGCACCGGCTGGCGTGTCAGCGCCACCTGGCCCACCACCCCTCTGCCCATGGGAATGTGCAGCCGCTCCACCTGTGTGGTGTGGCCGATCTGGAATCTCATCCGCAGTTCATGGGTGCGGTCATTCACCAGTAAGATCGCAAAAATGCGGTAGGGAATGATGGCAGCCACCAGCTCCGCGGTGCGCTTCAGCAGCGTCTCCAGGTCCAGCGTGGTGTTCAGCGCCTCGGCCAGCTCGTGCAGGTAGGCATAATTCGCCGATTCCAGGCCGATGTTCGCCATGTCAACGAACGCTCCCGGGATTGCCGGATCGGCAGGGCGAGCCTCGCCCTCAAGCTCGTGTTCGTCGCGCGAAGTTGGAGGTCCGTCGGTCATAGCTGTTGAAGGAAATCATAGCAGTGGACAGTGATCAGTGGTCAGTAGTCAGTGAATGATCGTCGCGTAAGCAACTCCACAGTCGTTACACTGAATTTTGAAGCACAAAGTTCCAGATTCACCAAATATGAACAATTTCCTACAGTGCTACTTCAGCGATTCGATGGTTGATCCGCTGAATGTCGATCACTGTCCACTGTCCACTGACCACTGTCTCTACTCCGCTCCCAGCTCCCGCACAATCGCCACTGAGGCGGAAGCGCCGATACGGCTGGCCCCGGCTTCCAGCAATTCCTTCACGTTGGCCAGAGTGCGGATGCCGCCCGCGGCCTTCACGCCGCATCGGTTGCCGGCCACGCCGCGCATCAGCGCCACGTCTGCCGCGGTTGCGCCGCCGGAGGCAAATCCAGTAGACGTCTTGATGAAATCCGCTCCCGCCAGGATGGCCAGTTCCGATCCGCGCAGCTTCTCTTCCACTGTCAGCAGCGCCGTCTCCAGAATCACCTTGAGCAGCGCGCCGTGATGGTGGGCCGCGTTGGCTGCGGTGAGAATGGCGTTCTGCACTGCCTGGTTGTCGCCGCTCTTCAGCAGGCCAATGGGAATCACCATGTCCAGTTCGCGCGCCCCCAGCCTGCTCAGCGCCGCCGCCTCCTGGTGCAGCGTGGACACCAGATACGCGCCCAGCGGAAAGCCAATCACCACGCCCACCGGAACTCCGCTGCCGCTCAGCGCGTTGACCGCCGTCGAAACCCACACCGGGTTCACCATGGCGCAGGCAAAACGATAGCGTCTCGCCTCGTCGCAAAGAACCTCCACCTGCTTGCGAGTGGCGTCCGGCTTCAGCAGCGTGTGGTCGATTACGGCGGCCAGCGACTGCCAGTTCTTGAGCGTTGACGCGGCGAATGCGGCGGCGTCAAAGTTTCCGTGGTTGAACTCCGTATCCGTGTCCTGATGGGGGGTGGTTGTACTCATAGGTCTTGCTCCTTGCCGGCGTCTTGCCGCGCTCAACAGGCGGCTTCACGCGCTCTACCAGCAGTAAGTATAGTGTCTGCCGATGCGTGAAACAAAACAAATGGATGAAATTTGGCTCGGCCCGTTGCGGATCTGGCACGGAATGGGCACACGCGGTTGTCAGGCGGTCGTGCTCCACTCCTGGTGCTTGATTCCGACGCAAGGGTGGAGCGCCGCGCGATTACGACCACTGCAACGTTTGCACGGAATCGGCTGGCAGTTCTACATCCAGGGTGCTCGAACCCTGCACCAACTGAACCCGCTTCTCCGGACCGCGATTGGTGAGCACCACCACAAAGCTCCCATCCGGATTGCGGAATCCCACGTGTGAGACAGCGCTCTTCGAGGTTTGCGCAGCGTTGTCGGCCACTCCATCGGTCTCAAAGACCTTGGCGCCCCGCCGCACATGCTTCGAGTAATGCGCCAGCCCCCAGAACCGTGCCGTGCGCGTTACTTTGTGGGTCGCATTGTCCACCACTACAACGCCGGTCGATGGACCGTAGTTGGGCTGATCGGGTTCCCGGTGGCCGATATAAGGAGTTCCTTTCTCGTCCAGCGCCAGATTCCACATGGTGATCGAGCGGGACCAGTTTCTGAAAACGCTGTTGGCCCACTCCGCCCAATGGGTCCAGCCCGTCAGCGGACTAAAGTGCGAGGCGCCACCTGGCCCCGGATCCCGCCGCGGCCCGCCCTCGGTAAAGTACGCGCTCTTCTGCGGAAATGCGTTATGCACCTGGGTCATTCCCGTAACCTCGCCGCCATACCCGTGCCATGCGATGCCGTCAATGAACTCATTAGCAGCCGGATCGCTCAGTTCGGCGATGGCGCGGCCCCATAGGTCGAAGTTGTGGTCCAGAATCCAGATTTTGGTGGGGCAGTTCGCCTTGCGCAACAGCGGTCCCAGGAACTTCCTCACATACAAAATCTCATCCTCCTCCGCCCACAGGCAGGAGGGATAGCGGCCATCCACGGTGGTATCGACTTCGTTCTGTATCGTGATCGCGTCAATCGCCACGCCTTCGGCCTTGTACGAGTCCAGGAACCTCAGCGTATACCGCGAATACGGCTCCAGCGCGCTCTTGCGGATCGTCCCCCCCAGCATGGAGCGGTTGAACTTCATCCATCCCGGCGGACTCCACGGCGAGGAGAAAAGGAATAACTCCGGATTCAGCTTGCGAGCATCCCGGAGCACGGGAAGTATGTAGGCTTTGTCGTGGTCGATGGAGAACTTCTTCAGATCCGGATCGTCCTCATCGCTGTCGTCGAAGCTGTAGACCGAACGCGAATAGTCGCTCGACCCGATGCAGGTCCGGCAGACATTCATCGCCATCTCGCCGGGATCGAAGAACTCGCGCATCAAGGCTGCCCGCTCTTCGTCGTGAAGCTGGCTCAGCACATAGCAAGCCGCGTCCGTCAGCGCCGCGCCAAAGCCCAGAATCTCCTGCCGGGTCGCTCTCGGATTGAGCACAATCGCATCGGAGGCCACCTCCGTCACGGGCTTCCAGGCCAGCGGCTCACCCGCCGCGTGCCGCCTTTCCCGGAAGGTGCTCCAGACCTTCACTGGCCCTGACACCTCCGTGCCGGCGGCCCAAGCCGGAATCCGATTCGATATTGCCAATGCGGCTGCCGTGGCCGACGCCGCCTTCAAGAATCCTCTTCGTGAACTGCTCAACATTGTGCCGTTCTCCTTTGAACTGTCGCGCGCCCTACTCCGGATGGTCGGGCGACATAACGCAGATGTCGGGCAGGTTCCGGTAGCGCTCCGCGTAATCCATTCCGTAGCCGATCACAAACAAATTGGGAATGGAAAAGCCAATGTAGTCCGCCTCGATCTTTTCGATGCGGCGCGATGGCTTGTCCAGTAGCACGGCGATGCGCAGCGACTTGGGCCTTTGCTGCATGAACAGCTTGCGCAGGTAAGAGAGCGTCAGCCCGGTGTCCAGAATGTCCTCCACCATCAGCACATTCTTGCCCTCAATCGGGTGATCCAGATCCTTGATCAGCCTCACCGCCCCGGAAGTCCGCTGCCCCTGCCCGTAGCTCGAGGTGGCCACAAAGTCAAACGTGGCGTCGGCCTGTACTGCCCTCGCCAGGTCGGCTAAAAACGGCGCCGCGCCCTTCAGCACGCCCACCATTACCAGCTTCTCGCCCTTCATGTCTTGGGTAATCTGCGCGCCCATCTCGGCGACGCGCTCGGCAATCTGTTGGCGGCTATATAGAATCTCAAGACCCTGGTAGTTGTGATCAGCCATGCACTCAGTATCGCCTGTATCCCGCGCCGAGCGACATGCGAGTCTGTGTAAATCCGGGTCATTTCGTTGCAGGGAAGCGTGTGGGGCGTTCCTTCTGCCCTCGCCCGTCTATACTTGAGAAGCGATGATTCCTTATTTGCACATTTGGAGTTTCAATTTGCCCACCTTTGGGCTGATGCTCTGGCTGGCTGCCGTCACAGCCGCTTTCATCATGGACCGCAGCTTCCACCGCGCGCGCGTCACGGCCGATGCCCTGGGCATCGTCGCCGTCACCGTGGTCTTCGGCATCATCGGCGCCAAGCTCTGGCACGTCATCGACACCCCCATCGAGTTTCGCTATCTCGGCTGGAGCGTTCTGTGGCAAAAGGACGGATACGCCTGGTTTGGCGGACTCCTCTTCGGCATCTGCGCCCTGCTTTTCCAGGGCTGGTGGGCCAAAATTGGCCGCCTGCGGATCCTGGATCTGGCTGCTCCCGCCGCCGCCATCGGACAGGGCATCGGTCGCATCGGTTGCTTGCTCTCCGGCGACGGCGACTACGGTATCCCCACCAAACTGCCTTGGGGCATGAGCTTTCCCAACGGCATTGTGCCCACCCCATTAGGCGTTCGCGTGCATCCCGCGCCGCTCTACGAGTTTGCCGCCTATGTGCTCATCGGTGGCTGGCTGTGGTGGAGGCTGGGCAAGTCCCATAGCACCGGCGCCATCGTCGGCCAGTATCTGCTGCTCAGTGGAATCGCTCGCTTCCTGGTTGAAATTATCCGCCTCAACCCCAAGGTGTTGTGGGGTTTAACCAACGCTCAACTGGCCAGCGCCGGCTCCGTCCTTGCGGGCATCATCCTCATCGGCTGGGCCGCCGCCCACCCCGTCACAGCCCCGGATAAAGCCGCCCACGCACCGAAAAAAGCCGCGTAACAGGCTGCGGATAAACGCGATCCGGAGGGAGGCGGGGTTTTAACCCCCGCATAAAGCCAACAATATCTACGCGGGCTTTAGCCCCGGAGTGACGCTTCCTGGCTTTTCTGCAGTCTCCTATAGCCGTCTGATAAACGCTTGCGCCTCTTGCAGTTGCGGAAATAACCTCTCGTCGGCCTTGAACTCCCGCGAGTGCACGCACCGCCGCATCCCGCGCATCTTCACCGGATGTTTCAGATGCAGCATCTCGTGGAAGAGCAGGTATTCGATGGCGTAGTGCGGGCTCGACGGCCGGTCGAAGACGCGGCTCACCACAATGGTGTTATGGGCGGCGTCGTAGTGGCCCAGCGACCGTTTGGCCATCCCCTCGCTCCAGGTCAGCTCCGGCCGCCCCAGCATCCCGCCGAAGAACCTCGCGTTCAGCGAGTCGAAGACCTCTTCCAGGTGGTAGAAGCGTCCCTCCGGCCCAAAGAACCGTTTGCTGCCGCGTGCGCCGCGAATCAACTCCGTCTGCCGGCTGACGGCGGCGCTCGAGGAAAATCGCTTATAGCGCAGGTTGTGCGCTGCATTGATGGGCTTTTTGTACAGTTTGGCCAGCAGTATATGCGCGATGGCGCGGATTACAGGCTCCGGCGCGCCCTCTAAAAGATCAGACAGGCTGACCGTAATCTGCCCCTCGCGCAGTCGAATCCGCGTATTCAGCGAGGTAAATCGCCGGAAGCGCACCGTCATGGGCGGCATCGGCGCCCGCGGACGCAACACCCGGTACTCCTCCTGAAAAAGGTAAATAATTTCGCCAGCCACTCTGTACAGCTTACAGCCATCAGCCGGCAGCTTACAGTTTGAGAGGTTGTCCTCAGAGTGCGTTGCTGATCTTCTCGATTAGAGTGTGCAGAATAAGACAGTGGACAGCTTGACCGGGGGGTAGAATCATTTGCATGCCAAATGACATTCAAATATTAAGTGTCGAAAAGGACGGCGAAGACGGCCTGATTGTGGCGTTTTCAGACGGGACGACGGGCGCGTATGTAGTGGAGGAGTTGCTAAGGCTGAGACCCTGTCGGCAGCAAGACAAAAAGCCAAAGGGCAAGAATCTACCGCCAACCCCAACAAAGAACGGATAGGGCACCACCCAGTTTCCCGGTTGAGAGCAACTGCAAGTTGAAAGCTGATAGCTGACGGCTGATAGCTGTCAGCTATCTTTTCTCCAGTACCATCAGCCTCTGCCGCGCCTGCCACTCCTGATCCGGATACTTTCCTGCAGCCGCGTCCAGAAAGTGATGGTAGTAGACTGCTGCCTGCGCCTTTTCGTGGAGCGTGTCATAAGCCGTCGCCCAAAGGAAGTAGGTAGACGGCAGTTCCGGAAGTAATTTTGACCGCATGGTAAGCGCGTGGATGGTGATCGCGGGCTGATTGGTCCTTGATGCGGCAAAGGCCAGGCCGCTCCAGCCGTCTCCGTTGGCCGGGTCCAGACGGGTTGCTTTGTCGAAGGCCGCAAAGGCTTCGGCGTACTTGAGCAGCCGGATCAGGTTCTGCCCGTGCGCCACCAGCAGCTTCGGGTCTTCGGGGCTGGCCATCAGCAAGGAAACATACAGCTTGTCCGAGCCCGCTGCGTCTCCGGCGTCATCCAGTACCGCGGCCAGCATTCGCGTGATGGCCGCGTCCTTGGGATGGGCCTCGTGTAGCTTCTGAAACAGCGGCAGAGCCTCAGCTTTATCCTCCGTGGCCAGCACGGTGGCCAGTTGCGCGGTCAGCGTAGTGTCCTCCTGCGCTTGCTCCAGCGCCGTCCGCAGAAGGGCCTCCGCCTCGGGATACTGTTTACGCGCAATCAGCAGGTGGGCCAGGCCGGCGTTGGCCGCCGCGGATTTCGGGTCCTTGGCCAGTATCTGGCGATAGGCTTTCTCTGCGGCGTCAAGTTGCCCTGCCTGCGCGGCCAGTTCAGCGGCCAGCAGCATATCGGCAGGGCTCTCGGGAGAGAGCTTCAGAGCCTCCAGCAAATCCTCAGACGCCTTGGACGGATCGTCCTCCCGGTCAATCTCCGCCAGTGCCCGCCATGCGCGTGCCTTGGCGCCTGGCCCGGCTTCGCCGGCGTCCAGTTGAGTGGCCGCCGCCAGTTCCGTACGCGCCTCAGCCAGTTTTCCTAGCCGCGCCAGCAGCATTCCCAGTTCGACATGCGCCTCAAACGACTGAGGGTTTGCATCCACGGCCCGCCGGTAGAGCCCGGCCGCCGCCTCCAGCCGATTTTGCGCATCGGCCACGTAGCCTGCGTCAAACAGCGCCCGCGCATCGGCCGGGTGCGTCGCCAGCCATGGTCCCAGCTTGGCTTCTGCCGCCTTCCAGTCAGATTTCACGATAGATGCTTCAGCCTGCGCCACTTCGTCGGAGATGGGCTGTGCCGTAGCGGCCGCGGGAGTGGCCTCAGCCGCTGGCTTTTCTGGATTCTGTGCGGAACTCTGGCCGAATCCGGCCACCGATGCCAACAGCAATACCAAAAAAATAAAACGAAACACGGAATACCTCACTCTTAGTTTACCGAAGCATACCTTGCCGGAACTGCTGAGAGTTCGACGCGGGTAAGCGGAGAAGGAAATCGAGCAATCCTCGAATTAAGAGCAATACAGACCAAAATCAATGTAGAGCTACATAGACCAGCACAAAAGGATTAAAAAAAGTACATTCGTAGTATGAAGTAAGTTGGTAATAAGGAGATAACCATGAAAACGCAATTTGAAAATCCGCAAGAAGAGAAACTGAAAGAAGAGACAGTCACGAACGACTCAACGCAGAAGAGGGTTGACCGCGTAGCTGAAAAGGCTGCGGAGAAATCCACAAAAGCCGAACAAAAATTCGACAAGGACAACGGCAATCCCTTTTCAAAGTAACCGGCATCTCGGAACTTTTCAGTCCAGATAGAGGGACGAAGAAGGAGCCGGTACATGCCAGAAATAAAAGGTGTGAATATGACTACAAATGTTCAGCAACACTTTCCACTAACCAGCGCCTATCTGTGCCAGGACTGCGACACCATTGGCAACAACTCAATGCATTGTCCTGCCTGCGCCTCGGATGTCCTCATGTCGCTGGAGGGCGTGCTTAACCCCAAGCACGCAAGTAAAGCGGGGAATCGAACCCATTCCGAGTTTCCCCAATGGCGGCCGCTGATCCAAATGGCCGCATGAAGTTTGCGCGGACACGGCCAGGTGTCGAGCCTGGCCTCCGCAATGGAATTCCACAGCTCTTCCTTTCTGGTCCAATCCCCCCATTTGCTGGCCATCCCCTGTTCTGAGTAGTATTGCCTACGAACAGGAGGTTTCATGGATCGTCGCACTTTTTCCGCTCTGCTGCCCATGCTCTTCGCCGCTCCGGCCCTTGCTGCCAAGGCACAAGCTCAAACACCTGCATCAGCCGCCCCCGCCCCAGCTCCGCTCGCTAAACTGGCCTCCGGCCAATACCTCCCGGGCGAGCCGTCACACCCCAACTCGCCGCGCGTCTCACGCAGCTTTCTTCGCGGCTTGCTCCCAGACAATATCCGCCTGGAATCGCACCTCACGGTTCTTGCGCCCGGCGCGCCCGCTGAGCCCATCGAGCATCACAAGCACTCGGAGATGTGGTTCGTCCGCGAAGGCACGGTTACGTTGATGACCGCGGGCGTCACGCGCACGCTCAAGGCCGGCGAAATGGGCCTGTGCATTGCCGGAGACGATCACTCCATCACCAACGCCAGCAAGACCGAGCCCGCATCCTACTTCGTCGTCTCCGTCGGCCCGCTGGAATAGCTCAACCGATTGGGCGATTCAGTGGCCTGCTTCCTCTCTGCCTCCTCCCGCTCCTATAATGAAGAATGGCCGTCTGCGTTCCAAGCCTCGCTGAGACTCCGGGATCGCACTCGGCCGACTTCTCGCCCGGTGACTTCCCTTTGAATGACGCCATCATCATCCGCGGTGCGCGGACGCATAACCTGAAGAACATCTCCTGCGAGATCCCCCACGGCAGGCTGACCGTCATCAGCGGCGTCTCCGGTTCGGGCAAATCCTCGCTGGCCTTCGACACCATCTATGCCGAGGGGCAGCGCCGTTACGTCGAGTCGCTTTCTGCCTATGCCCGCCAGTTCCTCGAGCGCATCGAAAAGCCGGACGTGGATGAGATCGACGGCCTCGCCCCGGCCATCGCCATCAAGCAGAAGAACTCCACGCGCAACCCGCGCTCCACCGTCGCCACGGCCACCGAGGTCTACGATTACCTCCGCCTGCTCTACGCTCGCTGCGGCACGGTCCACTGCGTCCACTGCGACGGCCTGGTCAAGCGCGACTCCATCGACGAGATTGCCGAGGCCGTGTTGGCGCTGGGGGAGGGAACTCGCCTCAACGTGCTCTTCCCGGTGCGCCACGCCGAGCCCGTCCCGGCGGCAGAGGCCAAGCCCGCCAAGCGAGCCGTCAAATCCCCAGCCAAGGCCGCCGCCAAGCCCGCCGTCGAGTCTCCGCTCACCGAGGCCCTCAAGGCTCGTCTTATCGAACTGCGCGCTTCCGGCTTTAACCGTCTTTACCAGCAGGGAAGCATCTTCGAGTTTTCCACTCCCGAGTCGCTCCTCGATCTCGACTTCACGCTGCCCGTCTTCGTCCTGCTCGACCGCATCGTCGTCAGCGCCGACAATCGCGCCCGCATCGTCGATGCCGCTGAGGTTGCCTATCGCGAGTCGGGCGAGGTCACCTTCGAAGAACTCCCGTCGGACGAGAAAGCCCCGCGCCCGCGCCACCGCTTCTCCGGCGCATTCGAGTGCAAATGCTGCCATCGCCCGGGCAGCGAGCCGGAGCCGCGCTTGTTCAGCTTCAACAATCCCTTCGGCGCGTGTCCCCGCTGCCAGGGCTTCGGCAACACCATGGACTTCGACCTGAACCTGGTCATTCCCGACAAGGCGCTCACCCTCAACGGCGGAGCCATCGACCCCTGGAACCGCCCCAAGTACCGGCCCTGGTTCACGGAGTTTCGCAAGCAGGCTCCCGAACTGGGTATCCCGCTCGACGTCGCCTGGCGCGACCTGCCTGAAGCTGCCCGCGAAATCGTTCTGCGCGGCAAAGGCGCATTCGTCGGCGTCCTCGGCTTCTTCGCGCAAATGGAGCGCAAGAAGTACAAGCTCCACGTGCGCGTCATGCTCAGCAAGTATCGCGGCTACGCCGAGTGTCCCGACTGCCGCGGCCAGCGCCTCCGCGCCGAGGCACGCAGCGTCCGCATCAATGGCCAGAGCATCTGCCAGGCAACCGCGCTCACCATCGCGGAAGCCAAAGCCTTCTTTGCCGCGCTCCAGCTCTCCCCCATGCAGGAGGAGATCGCCGGCCCTATCCTTCAGGAGGTTCGCGCGCGTCTCGGTTTTCTTGACGCCGTTGGCCTGGAGTACCTCACCCTCGACCGTCTCGCCTCCACACTCTCCGGCGGCGAGGCGCAGCGCATTCAGCTCGCCACCTCGCTCGGTTCGCAGCTCGTCGGCACGCTTTATGTCCTCGACGAGCCTTCCATCGGCCTCCACTCCCGTGACACCGAACGCCTGATCCACATCCTCAAAGAGCTGCGCGACCTGGGCAACACCATCATCGTCGTCGAGCACGACGCCGACATTCTCCGCTCCGCCGACCACCTGCTCGACCTCGGCCCCGGAGCCGGCGAGCTGGGCGGCAAACTCCTCGCCGAGGGGGTTCTCGCGGAAATAGAAGCCAATCCCGCTTCGCTCACCGGCCGCTATCTCTCCGGCCAGCTTTCTATTCCCATCCCCACGCGCCGCCGCGCGCCCGGTCGCGAACGCCTCGTCCTGCGCGGAGCCACGGCTAACAACATCCACTCGCTCGACGTCGAAATCCCTCTCGGAATGTTGGTCGCCATCACTGGCGTCTCCGGCTCCGGCAAATCCACGCTGGTGCATCAGGTGCTTTATCGCGCCGTCGCGCGCGCCCTCGGCCAGTCCGAAGGCGCAGACCCCTCCAGCGTCTACAAATCACTCACCGGCGTTGAGCGCCTCAACGACGTGGTGCTCGTCGATCAGACCCCCATCGGCCGCACGCCCCGCTCCAATCCCATCACCTACATCAAGGGCTTCGACCTGGTTCGCGAGCTTTTTGCCGCGCAGCCCGAGGCCCGCCGCCTCTCCCTCACCCCCGGCCACTTTTCCTTTAACGTCCCCGGAGGCCGCTGCAATACCTGCGATGGCGACGGCACGGTCACCGTCGAAATGCAATTCCTCGCCGACGTCGAGCTGCCCTGCGA
>CABDYB010000231.1_pt1 | contig 17778 bp, 16 predicted proteins | sample 3131861 | NCBI WGS metagenome assembly CABDYB01 (sample SAMEA5534336, study PRJEB31848) | metagenome | biome: tundra; feature: field; material: soil | place: USA | collected 2013-05 | depth 0.15 m | reverse complement strand
GGGCGGGCGGGCCTGCCCATGAATTTTTCAATTGCCCAGTCCCAGGCGGTGGCAAGGGCCGGCAGCAGGAAGCCGCGGAAGACAACCTCCTCAAAGAAGGGCGCAAAGGTAACGCCGAAGGCGAACATCAACCACGCGGCGCCCGGGGAACGAAACATATCAACGATAGGGGCGTGCTCCGGCCCGGGAAACAGCGCGTCATTGAGCAGCGCGAGCGCAAAGCAGCCCACGGATATCACTGGCAACCTCCAACCCAACCCGAGAGCCGTAGCGCCGCGCCAGTGAATTCCAACAAAAAAGCTCTTGTTCCAAAGCAGCGAAAAGAGAGGGATGCTGAGAGCCAGTGCGACAAGATAGAGGACTGCCTCCGTACCCAGAAGATAGTGAATATTGGTTTTGATCTGATCCGATGTTGAAACACCTTCCAGATGAAAGTGCATGGCGACCGCCATCAGCACCATCATGCACACAAACCCCAAGAGCAGAAAGGCGGACAACAGGGCGAGATGGCCAAGATGTGGGATGCGCGCGGGCGGAATGACCTCGGGCTGCGAGAAGGACTGAAACAGATCGGCCGGCTTTTCGGTGCGAGCGGTGGAATTCCAGGTCTCAGAAGCGAGACCTTCACCCCACGGACGAAGACCTGTCCGTGGGGACCCCGGACCTGGGGCACCCATATTTTCTGGTGCGACAGAAAAATTCTGTTCCGGCTCGTGCGGCGTGTGTTCGAAATCGTTCATGGCAGCACCGTCTTCTTTCTGCGGGTTGCGGATTTCTTTGGGGAGGTCTTCTTTGCGGTTGAGCGCGTGGCGGGTTCGTCTGCTAAAACCTGCGCAATCGACGGCGCATCCGGCGTGACGGCAGAATCGGCAACAGCGGAATCATCGTCGAGTCCAGTGGGCGCAAGGCGGCCACTGCTGGAGGTGTAATAGCGTTTGAGAAACTGGCCGGTATAGGAACCTGTAGTGGCGGCAATCTTTGCGGGGCGGCCCTGGCCGACGATGCGGCCGCCGTCTTCGCCGCCTTCGGGGCCGAGGTCGAGAATCCAGTCGGCGTTACGGATCACGTCCAGGTTGTGTTCGATGATGATGACCGTGTTGCCCAGGTCGGTGAGCCGGTGGAGGACTTCGAGCAGCTTGCGCACGTCGTCGAAGTGCAAACCGGTGGTGGGCTCATCCAACAAATAAAGTGTCTTGCCAGTCTGGCGCTTGCTTAACTCACGGGCCAGCTTCATGCGCTGCGCCTCGCCGCCGGAGAGCGTGGTCGCGCTCTGGCCCAGATGGACATAGCCCAGTCCAACATCAACCAGGGTTTGCAGCTTCTGGCGCACTTGCGGCACGTCGGCCAGCACGGTGAGCGCGTCTTCAATCGTCAGTTCCAGAATGTCTGCGATGGAGTGGCCCTTGAATTTTACGGCCAGCGTCTCCTGATTGTAGCGTCGCCCGTTGCACACCTCGCACTGCACGTAGACGTCGGGCATGAAATTCATTTCGATGCGGCGTTGGCCGTCGCCCTGGCAGGCCTCGCAGCGGCCTCCGCCCACATTGAAGCTGAAGCGGCCGGGCTTGTAGCCGCGTTCGCGAGCCTCGGGCAGCATGGCGAAGAGGTCGCGAATGGGCGAGAAAACCTGGGTGTAGGTGGCCGGGTTGGAGCGCGGCGTGCGGCCGATGGGCGACTGGTCAATACGCACCACCTTGTCGATCTGCTCGGCGCCGGTGATGGTGTCGTGCGCGCCGGGTTCTTCGTGCGAGCCGTAGATGCTTTTGGCCAGCGACCGATAGAGAATGTCGTTGATCAAAGTGCTCTTGCCGCTGCCGCTGACGCCGGTGACCAGGGTCATTACGCCCAAAGGAATACGAATCGTCACGTCCTGCAAATTGTGCTCGCGCGCGCCGGTGATGGTAAGCCACTTGCCGGCCAGGGGCCGCGGATGGGCGCGTTGCAACATGCCGGATGCGCCGGAAAGATAACGCCCGGTGAGCGACTCCGGGCAGGCCATGATTTCCGCCGGCGTGCCCTGAGCAACGACCTGGCCGCCGAGCCGGCCGGCGCCGGGGCCGAGATCGAGAACGTAGTCGGCGTGGCGGATGGTCTCTTCGTCGTGTTCGACAACCAGCACGGTGTTGCCCAGGTCGCGCAGCTTTTCCAGGGCCTGAATCAGCCGGTTGTTGTCGCGCTGATGGAGGCCGATGGAAGGTTCGTCGAGGACGTAGAGCACGCCGCGCAGCCGGGAGCCGATCTGCGTGGCCAGGCGGATGCGCTGCCCCTCGCCGCCGCTGAGCGTGGCCGCGTTGCGGTCCAGCGAAAGATAGGTGAGGCCGACGGCGCAGAGAAATTCCAGACGTTCGGCGATTTCGTGGCGAATGCGCTCGGCAATAAGCGATTGGCGTTCTGTGAAGCTGAGGTTGATGGCCGCCGACAGTGCGCGGTTGAGCGGCAGGGCGGTGAAGTCGGCGATGGAGAGGCCGCCGATCTTGACTGCCAGCGACTCCGGGCGCAGGCGCTTGCCGCGGCAGACGGGGCAGGGCGTGGCGGACATGTAGGCCATCATCGACTCGCGATAGGAATCGCTGCGCGCCTCTTCGATGCTGTCGCGCAAGAAGGCGAGAACGCCATGGAAGCCTGTGCGCGGGCCTTCACCTTTGGGCGGGCCGTAGACCAGCAGGTGCTGCTGGCGCGGGGGCAGCTCCTCGAAGGGCGTCTGGAGGTCGATCTTGTAGCGGTCGGCGGCCAGATGAATGAGCCTGAGCAGGTATTGAGAGGTGGAACCGGGACCGAGACCGTCCAGCAAGGGCTTCGACCAGTCGGTGATGACCTTGGCGGGATCCAGATCATAGAGCGACCCCAGGCCGTGGCACTCCGGACAGGCGCCGAAGGCGGAGTTGAAGCTGAAGCTGCGCGGCTCCAGTTTGGGCACGTCGAGGCCGCAGTCGGGGCAGGCCATGCTAGAGGAGAACAACTGTTCCTGAGATTGGGAGCCGCCCGCAACGGTTACCAGCACCAGTCCGTTGGCCAGTTGCAGAGCCTTGGCAACGGCCGCATCAAGGCGCTTCTCCGGAGACGGTTTGAGAGAGGTCTTGCCTGGGGGAAGCGGGGACGCGTCGGCAGGAGAAGTCTTGAGCAGAATGCGGTCCACAATCGCTTCGATGGTGTGATTCTTGCGGCGGTCGATCAGAACCGGCTCGGAGAGATCCATCATCTCGCCGTCTACGCGGGCGCGGAAGCCCTGCCGGTCAAGCTGGTCAAGCAGTTCCTTGAATTCGCCCTTGCGCCCGCGGACGATGGGAGCCATCACCGTGACGCGCTCGCCGCGGCCCTGCTCCAGGATGCGCTGGACAATTTGGTCTGCCGTCTGATGGGCGATGGGCCTTCCGCAGTTGGGACAGTGGGGCGTTCCAATCGAGGCATAAAGCAGGCGCAGGTAGTCGTAGATTTCGGTGATGGTGCCGACCGTGGAGCGCGGGCTGCGGCTAGTGGTCTTCTGCTCGATGGAGATGGCCGGGCTGAGTCCCTCGATGGAGTCCACGTCGGGCCGCTCGATCTGGTCGAGAAACTGGCGCGCGTAGGCCGAGAGCGTCTCCACGTAGCGACGCTGGCCCTCGGCATAGATGGTGTCGAAGGCCAGCGAGCTCTTGCCCGAGCCGCTGAGGCCCGTGACCACCGTGAGGGTGTTGCGCGGGATGCGCACGTTGATGTCGCGCAGATTGTGCTGGCGCGCCCCGCGCACCGAGATGTGAGTGATGGGCATGATTGAAATCAAATGTCCATAAGGGACGCCGAATTAGAGTTTCTTGTGGCTGCCGTCGCAGAGAACCGGATCGGCGCTGTGCTTGCAACCGCAGAAGTAGGCGGTCTTGGATTCCGTGGCTTCGTACTTCACAGGCGTGAAGCCAGTGCCCTTGTGGCTGCCGTCGCAGAAGGGCTGGCCAGCGCTCAGGCCACAGGCGCACCAGTAGTAGCTTTTTCCGGCTTCGACTTCGACGGCATAGGGACTCTTTTGGGCAATGGTTGGTTCGGACATAGGGAATTCTCCTTAAAAGTTGGTATAGATATTATCGCCTATTGCGGAGACTAGTTCTGCGGATTGTTGGGCGGTTGCCCCGGCTGCGGGCGTTGCTGCTGCATTTGCTGCGGAGAGAGCGGCGGCCTGCCGGGTAAAATACCGGGCCGGATGGGTGGTTGGGCCGGCTGTGGCTGCTCATCCGTGTCGGTGTCTTCGTCCCTGACCGGGGCTGGATTGACGGCTGCCGTTGCTGTCCCGGCGTGACGGGAACTAAGCATGATCTGACGTGGAGTTCCCTGACCCTGGTCTCCGATCAGGATGACGTTGTAACCGGAGCCTTGCAGAAGCTGACTGAGCACGTCGCGCGCCGGGCCGGGTCCGAAGGCACCAAAGACTCGCTGGTCGGAGTTGAATCCTTCCACTTTAGCGCCGGTTGCGGTGGCCACATCCTGGAGAATCTGCGCAAGGCTGGAGTTGGCGGCGTCAATGCGCAGGCCCAGGCTGTCCCAGGTGACCGTAGCGGGAGTGGGCTTTTCATTGGCTGGCCACTTTGGAACTTCGGGCGCTGGAGGCGTAGCCGGTGCAACCACCGCCTGAACCGCCGGGGATTGAACCTTGGCTGCGGCCGGAGGTTTGTGCGGATGAGCCCTTTTGTGTGCCGGGGCAGCAGTTGCCGGTGTTTGCGCACACAGCATCTGCGTCCCGCCCAGAGTCGCGAAAAGAACTGCCAGCAGTGCGAACCCCCACGTGCGAATCATCCCGAGCGAAAATGGCGAGTTGAGCGGGAGGTCAGTGCGCATGGAAACGGTCCTTGGTCCCGGCAGTTGAATTTCTACACTGCGGTCCGATGGTTGACTTCCGGCAGAAGCTTCGCAGCACGGAAGCGACCTCCGGAGGCGGCATTCCTTTGCCGCACTACAATAGACTAACAGTGGCCCGCGGACGCTCACATAAGAGATTTCGCGCGCCGGAGAGGGTTCAACCGATGCGCCTCTGCTGGAAGGTATTTGCTGCGCTGGCGGTTATGCTGGCAGGTTTGGCCGCGCCGATGGCCGCCCGCGCCACAAGTTGCACCACGCAGGCCGAGTTGCTGCCGCAGGACCGCGATGAGCTGACGGCGGCCGGGGGACGGCTGGCCGTGGCCGTGGCGGAGCAGGATTTTGATGCGCTGAAGGCCGCCCTGCTGCCTGCCCTGGCCCAGGACTGGGAGGGAATGCGCGGGGTGGTGGAGTCTTCCGCGTCGCTGATGAAGGGCGGCCAGATTCAACTGCGCAGCCTGTATCTGCTGGACGCCAGCAGCCTGGCCGCGCCCGCAGACACGCAGTTCTTCTGCACCAGCGCTAGCGGTTCGATCACTGTGACCCTGACCATGCGAGCGCTGCCGCCGGGCCGGTACGCCGTGGTGCTGGGCGATGCAACTGGAGCGCCCTACGCCGGCCAGTTGGGCTTCATCCTGGTCTGGAGCGGTCCCGCATCAGGCTGGAAGCTGGGCGGCCTGACCGTTCGGCCCGGAGCTCTCGACGGGCAAGACGGTGTCTGGTGGTGGACGCACGCCCGCGATCTGGCCAGGTCGGATCAGTCCTGGGCTGCCTGGTACGCCTACGAGACCGCGCGGATATTGCTGCTGCCGGTGGATATTCTTTCCTCGCCCAACCTGGAAAAACTCGGAAGCGAGCAGACGGCGATCAAAAACTCTCCGCATGATGCATTTCCTTTGTCGCTCCCGGACGGCCCGCGCACCTGGAAGATCGACGCCGTGCGTCTGGACCCGGCGCTACTGCACGCCGACCTGGGCGTGGCCTACGAATCAATCGGAATCACGGATCCGGCGGCGCAGCGGACGGAAGCGATTGCCGTTCTGAGCGCGTTCCTGAAGGCGCGGCCGGGACTGCGCGAGAACTTTCACGGGCTGTGGGCCTACGCGGTGAAGGACGGCAAGCGGACGCCCGTGCTCGAACTGCCCATGGCGCAGATTCCGTAATGGAAACCTCTGCGCAGCTACTTGGCATTGCATGAACATTGTCCTGGTTGAGGGTTGGCCTCAAAGACGCTCTCCGGAGAAAAGACGGGAGATAGGTCTTCGATGAATAGAGCGCGGCGCGACGGCTTGTATTTGCTACTGATTGGGAGCGTGATGTTGCTTGTGCGGTGCGCTGCCCTTGGAAGCGTCAGCCCTGACCCGATGAACGATTTTATAGCAATTTACAATCCCTCGAAATGCCTTATTCAACATTGTGATCCGTACAACGAAGGTGAAGTACTGCGCATCTATCAGGCAAGTGGAATAGAGTACCAGCGGCAGACCGTGACGGATCGTGTTAATGTAACACGGTTTATTTATCCTCCGACCGTATTTTCTTTTACTGTCCCCTTCGCAATACTGCCGTGGGGACCCGCGAGCATGCTATGGATGATGCTCACCGTTGGGAGCCTCATCTTCGCCTCGTTTCTGGCTTGGAATCTTGGGGCAGATTACGCGCCGATCGTTTCTGGTGTCCTGATCGGCTTCCTTCTCGCCAACAGCGAATTGCTTATTGTTATTGGCAATCCATCCGGAGTTGTTATAAGCCTTTGCGTGGTGGCCGTATGGTGCTTTCTACAGGAACGATTTGTCCCAGCTGGCATCCTCTTTCTTGCGATTGGTCTCGCTGTCAAACCGCAAGCAGTGGGGCTGATCTGGCTCTACTTCTTATTAGCGGGCGGAGTGTACCGCAAACGTGCAATGCAAACCCTCCTCGTGATGGTTGCAATCGGTCTGCCGAGTGTCCTGTGGGTCTGGCACGTATCACCACACTGGATGCAGGAACTGCACTCCAATATCCTGGCGTTTACGGCACACGGCGCTTTCAACGACCCCGGTCCTGCATCAACGGGTTCTCATGGCGCCGGCAGGATGATCAACCTGCAAACAGTTATCAGCGTTTTCTGGGACGATCCGCGCATCTACAATCTAGTCAGCTATCTTATCTGCGTGCCGCTCCTGATCGTATGGGCAGTCACCACTCTGCGATCCCGCCCCTCGCCAAAGAGAGCGTGGCTGGCGCTGGCGGCCATCGCGGCTCTTTCCATGCTGCCTGTCTATCATCGGCAATATGACGCCAAGCTTCTGCTGCTCACGGTTCCTGCCTGTGCCATGCTGTGGGCCGAGGGCGGCTTGATTGGGCGGATCGCGCTTTTTGTAAATACCGCGGGGTTCGTGTTGTGCGGAGATCTTTCGTGGCTATTTCTGAATGCTTTCGTCAGCAATCTGCACCTCCCAGCGACGAGGCTGTGCGTGGAGATACTGAAAGCTGTAGAGGTGTTTCCAGTCCCGCTCATCTTGCTGGTCATGGGCATTTTCTATATGTGGGTCTATGTGTCACGGAGTTCCGACTCAGTCGTAAAGGCGGAGTCTGGAAGCTCTGGGGATTCGCTGATTGTGCCGAGGAAGCCCGGTTTCGGATTGAACCTGAAAAGGCCACTCGCCAGGTTGTTTTCGAGCTTGTCTGACGTCCCTGACAGAAAGAGAGAATGGTCATGACAAACGCACGGCGCGACGGCTTGTATCTGCTGCTGCTGGGAAGCTTGACGTTTATACTGCTGGGGGCCGCGTGGGAAAACGCAGCTTCTGCACCAATGCTGGATTTCAGAGCCCTCTACTATCCCGCAAGATGCTTGTTGCAACATTGTGACCCCTATAACGCAGGTGAAGTTTCGCGCGTATATCAGGCAGAGGGAGTTTACGGCTCATTGGATACCGCGAAGGAGCGCCTCATGACGACGCGGTATGCGTACCTGCCCACCGCGTTTTCTTTTACGGTTCCCTTCGCAATGCTGCCGTGGGGACCTGCGCACCTGCTGTGGATAATGCTCACCATGGGAAGTCTCATCTTTGCCTCGTACCTGGTTTGGAATATCGGTTCAAATTATGCGCCAATCATCTCCGGTGGATTGGTAGGTCTCCTTCTAGCCAATAGTGAGATCCTCGTTATGCAAGGTATGTGCGCCGGAATTGTCGTCAGCCTTTGCGTGGTTGCGGCCTGGTGCATTTTTAAAGAGCGCTTCATTCCGGCTGGCATTCTGTGTCTTGCGGTCAGCCTCGCCGTCAAGCCGCAAGACTCAGGACTGGTCTGGCTCTATTTTTTTTTAGCGGGGGGCGTTTATCGAAAACGAGCACTGCAAACCCTAGCCGTCATGATTCTTCTGACTCTGCCGGTAATCCTGTGGGTTTGGCACGTATCTCCGAACTGGATGCAGGAACTCCACTCCAACATTCTGGCGTTTTCCGCACACGGAGGTATCAATGACCCTGGCCCTGCCTCATCGGGCGCCCATGGCCAGGATATGATCATCAGCCTGCAAGAAGTCATCAGCGTCTTCCGGGATGACCCGCGCATCTATAACCCGGTCAGCTATATGATAATTACTCCACTGCTGATCGTGTGGGCAGTCTTTACACTGCGATCCCGTTCCTCACCAAAGAGAGTCTGGCTGGCGTTGGCGGCCATCTCAGTGCTGTCCATGCTGCCTGTTTATCATCGGCAATATGACGCCAAGCTTTTGCTGCTCACAGTTCCCGCCTGCGCCATGCTCTGGGCTGAGGGTGGCTTGATCGGCCGGCTGGCACTGCTGGTGACTGCTGCGGGGTTCGTTTTGAACGGTGATTTTTTCTGGGTGCTTGCATTCGACTTCGCCAACCACCTGCACCTGCCAACGACGGGCCTGTCCGGGCAGATACAGGCGGTAGCGCTGGTCTTTCCAGCCCCGCTCATCCTGCTGATCATGGGAGTTTTTTATCTGTGGGCTTATGTGCGAAGTTGTTCCGTTCATGCCCCTTCTCCTCCGCAATAGAACCATGCTGTAGGTTTAGGAATCAAAAAAACTAAGTAATTGGAACGAGAAAAGAGGGAAGAGAGCAATGGAAGAAATGATTGATCTGCGTTCGGATACGGTTACGCGGCCCACGGCCCACATGCGCGCAGCGATGGCCGCGGCCGAGGTAGGTGACGATGTCTACGGCGAGGACCCCACGGTCAACCTGCTGGAGCGACGCGCGGCGGAGACCTTCGGTCGCGAGGCAGCGCTTTTTGTCCCCACCGGCACCATGGGCAACCAGATCGCCATCCGCCTGCACACCCAGCCGGGCCAGGAGGTGATTGCCGAATCACGGGCGCATATCCTGGATTGGGAGATGGCCACGACAGCGGTGTTTTCCGGTTGCCTGGTGCGCGCCGTCCCCGCTGAGCGCGGCATTCTGACCTGGAAGCACATTGAGCCGGCCATCTACGCGCGCGGCGCCTTTCGCGCAGCCACAGGTTTAATTGAGATCGAGAACACCGCCAACCTTGCCGGTGGGGTCTGCACGCCCCTTAGCATTTTGGAGGAGATTTGGGACAACGCGAAGGAGCGCAAGCTCCCGGCGCATCTGGACGGGGCGCGCATCTTTAACGCGGCCACGGCGCTGGGCGTCGATGTGAAGACGCTGACCAGCGGCTTTGACACGGTGATGTTTTGCTTGTCGAAGGGACTGGGCGCGCCGGTTGGTTCCATGCTGGTGGGCTCGGCGGAGTTGATGGCGCAGGCACGCCTCTATCGAAAAGCATTAGGCGGCGGAATGCGCCAAGCGGGCGTGCTGGCGGCGGCGGGGCTGATTGCGCTGGAGCAGGGTCCGGCACGTCTGCATGAGGACCACGCCAACGCACGGCTGCTGGCCGAGGCACTGGCGAAGATGGAGCGCGTGGAGATTGATCTTGATTCGGTGGAGACCAATATCGTGATCTTCCGGCTAAAGGGCGTGAGCGCGACCGATGTGGTGGCACGGCTGAAGACGCGCGGCATTCTGGCCAGCGCCTTCGGACCAGCTGCGATTCGGCTGGTCACGCACCTCGACGTGGACCATGCGGCCTGCACGACCGCAGCAAAGGCGCTGGCCGAGGAGATTGAGGCGGCGGGCAAGGCGGCGTGAAGATTCTCGGATAGCAGATTCGAGACCGTGAGGAGTGACCGGCTAGCTAGCTCGCTGACACGGAAAACTGATAGCTGTCAGCTGTGAGCTGTCTGCTGCTTCTCACGGCTCTAGCAGAATCTTTCCGGTTGTCTTGCGTGCTTCCAGATCTATCTGCGCCTGCGCGGCCTCAGAAAGCGGATACACAAACTCCGTGCGCAGCTTGAGTTCACCCTTAGCGGCCCAGCCCAGCACATCGCTGGCTCTCCATTCCAGTTCCGCCCGCGTGGCCACATAATGCCACAGCGTGGGACGGGTGATGAACAGCGAACCCTTGCCACTGAGCTGAATCAGATCGAAGGGCGGCACCGGCCCGCTGGATGCACCAAAAAGCGCGAGCAGCCCGCGCGGGCGCAGGCAGTTCAGGCTGCCTTCAAACGAGGTTCGGCCCACCGAGTCGTAGACCACATCGACTCCTTTGCCGCCGGTCAACCGCTTGACTTCCTCCACGAAGTCCTTCTCCATGTACAGAATCACATCCGCGGCGCCCGCATCGAGCGAGAGCTTCGCCTTGGCCGCAGTGGAGACGGTGGTAATCACGCGCGCTCCCAGCCGCGAGGCCATCTGCGTTAGCAGCAGCCCCACACCGCCGGCCCCGGCGTGAATCAGCGCTGTGTCGCCTGCCTTCAGCGGAAAGGTGGAGTGGGAAAGGTAGTGCGCTGTCATCCCTTGCAACAGCGCAGCCGCGGCCTGCTGCATGCTCAGCCCCGCCGGAACCTTGACCAGCGAAGCCGACGGAACCAGAGCATATTCGGCATAGCTGCCCAGTACGCTGACCGAGGCCACCGCGTCGCCGGCGGCAAAACCGGTCACGCCCGGACCCAGTTCCTCCACCGTGCCCGCCGCCTCGCTACCCGGAGTGAACGGCAGCGCGGCTTTGTATGTGCCCTTGCGGAAGTAGATTTCAATGAAGTTGACCCCCACAGCTTCCACGCGGATCAACACCTGCCCCGGCCCTGGCTGCGGGATGGGCAAATCGGCCAGCTTGAGTACCTCCGGCCCGCCTGTCTCGTGAATCTGTATGGCTTTCATCACAAGTTCAGGATGAACCCTGGGGGCGTGCGAGGGCAAGGGGCAGCTATCGTGAGATCGAAAATCAATCTCCCTGCTGATACCACTTGAAGTTTTTTCCGGTCCAATAGATCAGGCCACTACCGCTCTCGCTTCTGCCCACAAGAATCGCCTCACCGATCAAATTGGGCGGAGCGCCAGCCTCGACGCCGCGTTCGACAGGACGCTTGCCATACACTTCCCACACGTTCAGATTCTCAAAATTGGATTCAGTTGAGCCGGCAAATCTAAAAGGTACTCCAGCGCCCAAAATTATAAAATTGTGCCGACTGCTTAGCCAGATTGCGATCCCCGTCGCCCCGCCAGCCTTAACCTTGATCCAGAACGCATAATCGGGCTTTCCGTCTCCATCGCAGTCACCGCGCAAATAGAAAGGATTCATGCGCACATCAAGCATGTATGTATCTGCGAAGTGTCCAGTGCTAACAGCCTCAAATGCATCATTCGGAATATTCTCTGGCTCAATACTTTGCGCCGTAACTTTCGCACAGCAGAATAAGAAACAGATCGATGCTAGAATCGAAATATGCTTTCCAGGTAATTTCATTTTTCTCTCCTCACATAGATATTCGCACAAAAACACCAAGCCCCGCGCGGACAATACCCGACGGGGCTTTTCTAATTCCTGAAGCCTATTCCCTAATCCATTTCTCCTGACAGAACGTGCGGCTCTTCCGATACGCGCAGGCGCACCATGCTCTCGATGCTATAGGGCGTGCGCTGCCGGCCGGCGTAGAAGAGGCGCACTTGCAACTCGCCCAGCAGGCCGATGGCCAGCAACTGTATGCCGGCGACAATCAGCACCGAACCAATGACAAACATCGGTCCATGGTGGCGCATCACGTCCATCTGAGGGTTGAGAATCTTCATCCACAGCAACATTGTTGCCATGCAACTACCCACCAGGATACCCAACACTCCGAAGCCGCCGAAGAAGTGCAGCGGCCTGTTCATGTGCCTGAGCAGGAAGCGGATGGTCAGCAGGTCAAAGAAGACGCCAAAGGTGCGTCCAATGCCGTAGTGGCTTTTGCCGCGCTCGCGAGGAACATTTTTGATGGGAATTTCGCAGATCGACGCGCCATACCAACTGGCCAGCGCGGGAATGAAGCGGTGCATCTCGCCGTAGAGCGGAATGTTCTGGATGACCTCGCGGCGATAGGCCTTGAAGGTGGTGCCAAAGTCGTGAATGTCCACTCCGGAAAGTTTGGCCATCAGCCAATTGGCGCAGCGCGAGGGAAAACGGCGCATGATAAAACTGTCAACCCGTTCCTTGCGCCAGCCTGAGACCACGTCGTAGCCTTCTTCAAGCTTTTCCAGGAACTGGGGAATCTCGCTGGGGTCGTGCTGCAGGTCGCCATCCATGGCCAGGATGAAATCGCCCGTGGCGTGATCGAAGCCCGCGGCCAGCGCCGATGTCTGCCCGAAGTTGCGGCGCAGCTTAATGACCAGCACACGGCTATCGACGGCGGCAATCTCTCCCATCAGTTTGCAGGTGCGGTCGTTGGAGCCGTCGTCCACCAGCACCATCTCAAAACTTTCGCCCACCTGCTCCATCACCTGCTTCAAGCGCGCGTATAAGACAGTCACGTTCTCCTCTTCGTTGTGAAAAGGAACGACAATCGAGTATTTGACCATATTGATAGTGTAGACTCCGCTACGTTCCAAAAAGATTACTTCTCTTTACTGAAGGTCCCATGGATGCACATAAGGAGCACTGAGACGCGTGAAAAGGATGGAAATCTATCGCTCCAGTTCGTCGAGCATGGCCTGCATCTCACTGACAGCATGGCGGTTGTCGCTGCGCGTCGCGCAACTGATGCCAGCCTTCAACTGGGCGATAGCATCCTGAGTACGGCCCGCCGCGGAGAGAGTCTGCGCGGCCATGAAGTATCCCGCCGTATATCCTGGATCGTTGGCCAGCAGCGTGTCGAATTCGGCAAGTGCCGCGGCCGTCTCACCCCGGCTTGCCAATTCCATCGCCAGTCCATAGCGGGCAAAACTGTTCTTTGGGTCCAGTTCCAGAATTTCTTTCAGCCCTGCAATTTTGTCCATTTTGCTCAAAAATGCGGCCATCCGGCGCCGCGTGGATTTGCGTATTTGGCGGCGATTGCCGAAACTGGAACAAGCGCTCTTTCACGCCGGCTGCCGCCAGCTTCATTCTACCCGGCGGCGGCGAATCTGAGCGGCAAGTCAGGGAATGGAGCAGATCTCCTATGAATTCCATCGAAACCAACCCCGCGGCCCGCACCGTCGCCAGCACGCAGTCGGAGATGACCGAGCTGATTCTGCCCAACGACACCAATGTCCTGGGCAACCTGCTGGGCGGGCGGCTGATGCACTTCATCGATTTGACTGCCGCCATGGCCGCCTACCGGCACTCGCGCACCTACGTTGTCACCGCCGCCATGGACCACATCGACTTCATCCACCCGGTACGCCTAGGCGACCTGGTCAACCTCAAGTCCAGCGTCAACCGCGCCTTCACCTCCTCCATGGAGGTGGGCGTGAAGGTGTGGGCGGAAGACACCCGTACCGGCGAGCTGCAACACGTGGCCAGCGCCTACCTGGTCTTTGTGGCTGTGGACAAGCAGGGACGCAGTCTGAAGGTTCCTGAACTGCTGCCGGAGACGCCCGACGAGCGTCGCCGCTATGCCGATGCCCTGCTACGCCGCGAGCATCGCGAGGCCGAGGCTGCGCGCCGCAAACAGGAGAAGCTGGCTCACGACACCCCGAAAAGTGCGAAATCCTAGAACCGCAATCGGCCTGAATCGCATCTGAAGAACAAAAGGGTTTTTAAAAAAAGGAGCAGTCAAACACTATGGCGCATTCGCCTGTCATGCCCTCGCCCGTCGCTTTGCCGGGCATATCCAAGATCATCGCTATCGGTTCCGGCAAGGGCGGCGTGGGCAAAACCACCGTTGCCGTTAACCTGGCCATCGCACTTTCCAAACTAGGCCAGCGCGTAGGCCTCATCGACGCAGACATCTACGGGCCCAATGTGCCGCTGATGATGGGCTCAAGCCAGCAGCCGGCCGTGGGCGAGGACAATCGCATCCTCCCCAACCTGACCCACGGCATCAAGACCATTTCCATCGGCTATATCTCTCCAGGCGATAAACCGATGGTGATGCGCGGACCGATGCTGCACCAGATCATTCGCCAGTTTTTGCAACAGGTGGATTGGGGCGAGCTGGACTACCTGATCGTCGATCTGCCTCCGGGCACCGGCGATGTGGTCATTTCATTAGTGCAGACCGTGCCGCTGACCGGGGCCGTGGTCGTTTCCACGCCCAGCGACGTAGCCTTGCAAGACGCGCGCAAGGCTCTGGAGATGTTCGCTCAGGTCAACGTCGAGGTGCTGGGAATCATAGAGAACATGAGCCACTTCACCTGTCCGCATTGCCACAAGGAGATCGACATTTTCTCCAGAGGTGGCGCCGAGCGCACCGCGCAGCAGTTCGATGTTCCTTTCCTGGGATCAATTGAGCTGGTTCCAGCTATCCGCGAGGGTGGCGACCGCGGCCTTCCCGTTGCGCTGGCAGGTCCCAAGAGCCCGCAGGCTGCCGAGTTCTACGCTGTGGCGGAAAAGCTGATGGTGCAGGCCGAGGAGGCCGCAGCTGCCGCCACCGACGTGATTGAAATCAGCTGAGCCTCCTGCGGTGGGGCCAACTGCCTTCAGCAAAACAGCGCCAGAAAAAAGCGGGGCTTGCGCCCCGTTTTTTTCTTGGTTGAAAGTGCAATCTACCGCCAGTGTCCTTCCTGCATCTCATAATGATCGCCACGGTGGACCCACCTGTGCGCAACCCAACGCTGGCCCTCACGAGGTGGACGCTCCCAGCGGCCAGGGGTCCAAACGTAGTGGTCGCCTTCGTAGCGGTGATAGCCGTTGATCCACACGTAACCCCGTTCCGGTGGCCGGCCGCGGTTTTCGTGCATGGGCGGCGGCGGGCCAATGCGAATCGCAACCTGCGCAAACGATGCCGCAGGGAACAGCGTGAAAGCTAGCAATAATGCTAGTGCAATCTTCTTCATCATGAATCACGTCCTCCTGTGATGGTGTGTTTCCGGGGCTTCGTGAGAGTTCGCGTGCTTACCGGATTGTTGGTGATTTCAACGTTGTTCGGCGAAAATAGTTGCGGTCCATTGCAAGCCGCACTCTCACTACTTCTACTCTCCCTGGTTTTCGCATGGATATATCAAATTGCTCACCTGACTATGATGGAGGAATGAAGCCGGGTGTCCCAGCTCACGATTCTGAGAGCTGGAAAATCGCAAACGTCAAGCCGCTAATTGATCGAGGAGAAGACATGAGCAGGATTACCATTGCCGCCGATGACCGGGTCTTTGTATTGACCGGAGCGGGCATCAGCGCGGAGAGCGGGTTGCCCACCTTTCGCGCCGCGGATGGGTTGTGGGCGGGCAACCGCATTGAGGATGTGTGCACACCGGAGGCCTGGGAGCGCGATCCGTGGAAGGTGTGGGAGTTCTACGCCGGACGGCGCAAGGCGGGAGCCGAGGCCGAGCCGAACCCGGCGCACGTTGCGCTGGCCGAATTGGAGCATCAGATCGGCGACCGCTTCTTTCTCTGCACGCAAAATGTGGACGACCTGCACGAGCGCGCCGGCTCCCGGCGGTTGGTGCATATGCACGGCGAATTGAGTAAGGCGCACTGCGAGGACGATTGCGGGCGGCCACCGGTTGAGGATCATGCGCTGTATCGCAGCCTGGACGAGGTAGGCCGCTGCGCGTGCGGCGCCAGGCTGCGCCCGCATATCGTCTTTTTCGGCGAGATTCCGCTGGAGATGGAGCGCATACAGCAGGAGATAGCAAGCGCATCGCTGATGGTGGTTGTTGGCACGTCGGGTTCGGTCTATCCCGCGGCCAGCTTCGTTCATTGGGCGCGGCAGCACGGTGCGCGCACTGTCTACGTGGGACCGGAGCCGCCGCTGAACGCCTTCGCCTTTACCCACGTCGTCGAGGGGAAGGCGGGAGAGGCTTTGCCCGGCCTTTTTCAGGTGGAGTGAGTTTTGGCGCCGAAATCTTTGGCGCTGCGACCGGCTCGGCCTCCGTATTGTTTTCGCGCGCCTTGATGTACTCCACGCGCCGGAAGCGCATCGCTGTCCAGTCCTCGTCGATGGAGATGGCGCGCACGCAATCAAAACCCACGGCTTGCAGAGCGTCCCATCCGGTGTCGCGGTTAAAGTCGCACTCGTATATCTTTGATGTGCCCTTGGGATAGGCAAACCACACGACCGCATCGCCAGGAGTACGCGCAGCCACTGCCTTTGCCAACGCGTCCACCTCGCTCTTCCGCGTCACAAACGCGAGGAAGAAGCCGATCTCCGCAACCGACTCAATATGGTGGTGAATGGTGAGAACGGGAAGGCACGCAAGCTCCGGCTGAAAGCTCTCGGGTGAATGCAGGACGAGGATCTCCTGCTGATCCTTGAGATTGAGTTTTTCAAACATTTTGCTCATAGATTTTCATAATATTCCCGTCACAGAAATAATCTGCAAACTCCTGGCAGGAATTTGCTCATGTAATATCGGGATAACCTCAGCTTCATCCGCTCTCAAGGAGGAGATGCCCGTGCCTGAAGTCAAACGTTCCGCATTGTCCCAGAAAGCTTTGGTCCCGTATGCGCGAGATTCCCGCGCCGATTCCAGCATGCAGCGCCCGCTGCGCATCGCTCTTTTTGGCTTTGGGACGGTGGGTAGTTCGGTGGCGCGGATTCTGGTAGAGTCCCGGCCCGAGGAGCTGGAATTGACCTACATCTACGTCCGCAGCGTAGCGAAGAGGCGTGTGGATTGGGTTCCGGCGAGCGTGGTGTGGAGCGAGGACGCCGATGCGGTGCTGGCCTCCGATGTGGACGTGGTGGTGGAGCTGGCCGGCGGACTCGATCCGGCCGGAGGCTGGGTGCGCAAGGCGCTCAAAGCCGGCAAGAGCGTGGTCACGGCCAACAAGAAGCTCATCTCCTGTCAGGGAGTCGAACTGGAGCGACTGGCTGCGGCGGGTGGCGGACAGTTGAAGTATGGCGCCGCGGTGGCTGGCGGTATCCCCGTGATTCCGGGGCTGGAGCAAGGGCTGGCCGGCGATCAGATCGTGCGCATCGAAGGCATCCTGAATGGCACATGCAACTTCATTTTGAGCAGGATGCAGGAGGGCGCCGAGTACGCCGCGGTGCTGGCCAATGCCCAGTCCAAGGGCTATGCCGAGGCCGATCCTACTGAGGACGTGGGCGGTTTTGACGCGCGCGCTAAGCTGGCTATCCTGATGCGGCTGGCTCTGCGCGTCCAAGTGGACCCGGAGGAGATTGCGCCCCTGTCCATTACCTCGATTACCTCCGTGGACTTCATCTATGCGCGCGAACTGGGCTGCACCATCCGCCAGGTGGCGCGCGCCGACAGCGCCAGCGGACAGATTGCAGCCAGTGTGGGACCGATGCTGGTGGACCTGCATTCGCCGCTTGCCTGGTCGCGTGGCACGGAGAACATGGTGATCTTCACCGGCCACTATGGCGGCGATGTGGTCTTCAGCGGCCACGGCGCCGGCGGCCATCCTACGGCGGTAGCCGTGGTCAGCGACCTGCTCGCCCTGGCGCATGGGTCAAAGAGAGTTGAGGTTCCAGCGGTTCCGGCGCGCTTGAGCGCCGAGTTCGAGGTTCCTCATTACATCCGCTTCCTGGTCAACGACAAGCCGGGAATCATCGCCGACATTACC
>CABDYB010000228.1_pt1 | contig 17853 bp, 14 predicted proteins | sample 3131861 | NCBI WGS metagenome assembly CABDYB01 (sample SAMEA5534336, study PRJEB31848) | metagenome | biome: tundra; feature: field; material: soil | place: USA | collected 2013-05 | depth 0.15 m | reverse complement strand
AAGAACTTGGAGCAGATGTTCCGCGCCTCCGCCGCCCAGGAGATGGCCAGCCGCCGCGAACTTCTGCTAGCTCGCCTCCACGAACAGGGCGCGCTCACCCTCGACCTGAACCCCGAGGCGCTTACCTCATCGGTGCTGAATCAGTACCTGACGGTGAAGGAACGGGCGATGGTGTAGGAGCAGATCTCTTTTTGGAAGCTCTGAATGCAGCTTGACACACACGTGCGCCCCTCGCGAACCGAGAGGCGGGGTGTGGTGGGCTAAGAAGAGCTACTCGGCCGCGGGCGCTTCGGTGGCGGGCTCGGCAACCGGCGCTTCGATAGCGGCTTCTTCCGTGGCTTCTGCCAGAACCTTGACCTTCACATGCGCGGTAACTTCGCGATAGAGCTTGATGGCCACATTGAAGTCGCCGATGCTCTTGAGGGGCTCGTCCACTTGAATCTTGCGGCGATCGATCTCAAAGCCCTTGGCTTCGAGGGCAGCGGCAATGTCGCCCGAGGTGACCGAACCGAAGAGATGGCCGGCCTCGCTCGACTTGCGGGTGAATTCGAGTTCGACGGGCTCGAGCTTGGCGGCCAATTCCTCAGCCACCGCCTTCTCCGAGGCAAAGCGGCGGGCGGCAGAGGCCTTCATCTGCTCGATGACGGCTTTGTTGGCCTGAGTTGCCTGCATCGCCAGCTTGCGGGGCAGCAGAAAGTTGCGGGCGTAGCCGTCGGCCACTTTGACCAGATCGCCGCGGTTGCCCAAGTGTAATACATCTTCCTTCAGAATGACATCCATGGTTAACTCTCCTGTGTGCGGGCTTCCACCACGGGTGGTTTTGTCATTGCGACAATTCACCAGCCGCCGGCGGGCCGCACTCGGTTTTATTCGGCATCCACAATATTGCCTTTTGCCAGATCAGTTTCGCTCATAGTTCCCCTGTTTCCGGGAGAGTGTGCGCGAGCCGGCAGAAGGCAGCCGAAGGTTACGGCGATTCCAGAAATACGATGTTCTTATCGGCCTTGTTCGATGTCGACCCTCGCTGATGCTCGCGTCGACTTGAATGGATCGGCTCCAAGGTACACCCTTCCTGGAATCGCATTAGTGCCGCGTGGCAAACGGCAGCAGGGCGATGTTCCGGGCCTGCTTGATGGCGCGGGTGAGGCGGCGCTGGTGCGTGGTGCATACGCCGGTCAGCCGGCGAGGAACGATCTTGCCGCGCTCGGCCACAAAGCCCTGCAGAAGCCTCACATCGCGATAAGGAATCGCGTCGATCTTCTCGGTACAAAACTTACAGACCTTCTTGCGGCGGAAGAATTTGCCGCGGCCGCCGGGACCGCCGGAGGGCCGTCCGCCGGGCCGCCCGCCGGGGCGGGAACCTGAACTGTGGCCTGAACCCGAACCTGGGCCGGATGCTGCTTGGGGAGCTTCAGGTGCGCTCGTCTCGGGCGCCTTTGCTTCAATCTCTTCAGACATGCTGTTTCCTCTTTACTCTCTTGTGAACAGTGAACAGTGAACAGTGGTCAGTGGTCAGTCAATGGCAAGCGACAGGAACGTATTCCTTGACCACGGACAACTGACAACTAACAAACTGGTTAAACCGCGGCCGCTTCGGCGGCTTCTGCTGTTTCCAAAGCAGGCTCCGCCACAGCAGCAGGCTCCGCCACGGCAGCAGGCGCAGCAGCCACCGGGGCTGGCGGTGTTGCGCTCCGGCGGACGCCACGCAAGGCCTTGACCTTGGCCAGACGCTTCTCTTCCTCGTCGACGCGCACGGTGATGAATTTGATCACCGGCTCGGTAACGCGCAAGCGGCGCTCCAGCTCCAACACCACCGCGCCGTTGGCCTCGATGGTCAGCAGAACGTAGTTGCCGTCGTTGAACTTGCGCACCATGTAGGCGAGCTTGCGCTTGCCCATCTTCTCCACCGTCTTGACCAACCCGCCACCCTTGGTGACATTGTCGGAGAAGCCGGCGATCAGCTTGTCGACATCTTCTTCGGCCGCATCGGGCCGAACAATGAACATGACTTCATACACACGGGACATCCGGTTTCCTTTTCCGCCGGAGCCTTGCTGACTCCAGCCATTGCCGCCCTCTCGAGCAGCCATCTCGATTTAGCAGACCTAATGACTAGTCCCTATTCCCTAGTCCCTAGTCCCTGCTTTACTACTCCTCGCCGGGTGAGTTTCTCTCGCGGCGATTAAACTCGTTCATCGCGGCTGACGGCCCCTCTTCGAGGATGCGCCGCGTAGCGGTTGCTACCCGGTCCAGCACCTCGTCCAGCACCGTTAAATCCGCTTTGCGCATGGGCGACAGCAGGTAATCCCTGCCGGGCCGCCCGCTACCTGCTGCGGCAATCGCCTCTGGTGGAAGATCACGTCCCACACCAATGCGAATGCGCAACCACTCCTGAGTGCCCAGGGCGCCGGTCACGCTGAGGGCTCCGTTGTGCCCTGCAGGCGATCCGCGTTCCCTGATCTTGAAGCTGCCCAGCGGCAGATCCAGCTCGTCTTGAATCACGAGCAGATCCTTAGCTGGGTCAACCTCAAACTCCCGAACCAGCGCGGCGACAGCCAGCCCGCTCAGGTTCATAAAGGTTTCCGGCTTTGCCAGGACCACCACGCGCCCTGCCATGCGGCAGGTTGCGGTAGCGGCCTTGCAGCGCCGGTTCTGGACCACAACCCCCTCTTGCTGGGCGATGCGGTCGATGGCCATGAACCCCGCGTTGTGCGGGGTCCACAGGTATTCGAGTCCCGGGTTGCCCAGCCCCACCACAAGAAAAGGGCCGTTGCGCACGCCGGATTCGGAGTACCCAGCGAGCGATTTTGGCTCGCTGGGGTGAACGAACTGGCTTTCCTCGGCCAAGGGTTACTTCTTTGCCTCGGGCTTTTTCCCCGCGGCTGCCGCCTCGGGCTTCTTGGCCGCATCTTCCGGCTTGCCGCCCTTCCTGGCAACTTCCGGCTCGCCAGGTGTAGCACCCTCTGCTGTTGCTGCCGCCGCCGCTGCAGCCTCGGCTGCTTCGACTTCGGCCGCGGTCGGCGCTTCTTCGCGAATGGTGGCAACGTGAGCCACGGTAGCATCCTCGGAGTTGAGGTACTTGAACTTCTCCGAGTGAGGCAGTTCGCTGACGCGCAACACGCCGTGCAAATCCAGATGGCTGACATCCACATTGAAGTGGTTGGGAATGTCGGCTGGCAGGCACTCGATATCCACCTCGCGAATGACCTGTTCCAGGATTCCGCCGCTCTTCACGCCCTCGGGAATTCCCAGCAGCTTGACGCGCACCTTGACGTGCAGTGCCTTATCCATGGCGATGCGCTTGAGATCGATATGAATCAACTGATCCTTCATCGGCTCACGCTGCAAGTCGACGACCATGGCCTTGGCCGTTTTTTGCCCGGCGACTTCGACATCGAAGATGGTGTTGTGGCCGGTCTCAGAGAAAAGAATCCGGGAAATCTGCTTGGGGTCCAACTCGATGGCCACCGGCTTGTGCCCCGGACCATATAGCACGGCGGGAATCATCCCCGCGGCGCGTACTCGGCGCGCGGCATTCTTGTTGAACTTGCCCTCACGGGGCTTGGATACGACTACTTCAGGCATTCGGTCTCTCGTTTCCTGGGTTCGGGCACGGAAAAGCAGCTTTTAGCTATTAGCTGTTAGCTGTTAGCTTTTAGCTGCGAACTGAATTGCTCCGCTCCCTTTGTGAAGCCAGTGGTCAGTGAACAGTGGACAGTGGTCAGTAGAAAAAACTGCACACGTGTCATCTATTGCCAACTACCAGCTATTGGTTAACGTACGGATCACTGAACACTGATCACTGTTCACTGACCACTTAGTTGAACAGCGAACTCACGCTGGTCTCCATGTGAATGCTCTCAATAGCCGCACCCAACAGGCCGGCAATGGAGAGCACTTTGATCTTGGGCAACTTCTGGGCCGCCTCGCGCAGGGGAATGGTGTTGGTGACCACCACTTGTTCCAGGCGCGAGTTGGCGATGCGGTCGATGGCCGGTCCGGAAAGCACGGCGTGGCTGGCGGCGGCATAAACGGTGGCCGCGCCTGCTTCGTAGAGCGCGTCGGCAGTTTTTACCAGCGTGCCGGCGGTATCAATGATGTCGTCGAGGATAAGACAGCTCTTGCCCTTCACGTCGCCGACCACGTTCATCACCTCGGCGACATTGAGGTCGGTGCGGCGCTTGTCCACGATGGCCAACGGCGCTCCCATCTTCTGCGCGAAGAAGCGAGCGCGCTCCACGCCTCCGGCGTCCGGTGAAACCACGGTCAGGTTGGGAAGATGCAACTCGCGGAAGTAGCTCACCAGCACCGGGCTGGCAAAGAGATGGTCGACGGGAATATTGAAGAAGCCCTGAATCTGCGCCGCGTGCAGGTCAACGAAGAGGGCGCGGTTGGCGCCGGCGGTGGTCAGCAGGTCGGCGATGAGCTTGGCGCTGATGGCCACGCGAGGACGGTCTTTGCGATCCTGGCGGGCGTAGCCGTAATAGGGAACCACCACCGTAATCCTGGCCGCCGAGGCTCGCTTGAGCGCGTCAATCATCACCAGCAGCTCTACCAGGTGCTGGTCCACCGGGTAACAGGTGGGCTGCACAACAAAAACATCGACGCCGCGCACATTCTCCAGCAATTGAAAGTAGACTTCGCCGTCGGCAAAACGCTGCATCTTGGCTTCGCCCACCTTAACCCCAATGTGAATGGCGATCTCTTCGGCCAGCGGCCGGTTGGCCGTTCCGCTGAAAAGCTTGAACCGTTTATCCTCGCTCAGGTTACGGCTCCGCTTGCGCTCGGGGACCAGTTTCGTCTCCTTCGCCTTTGCGGCAGCGTCCGGAGGCGACAGAACAAATCCCGCGGAGGCGGAGTCTTTGTCTGCGCCGTCGTCCGGCGTCTTTGGTTCGCTCGACTGTTGTGTCACTATGGTCGTCACGTTTTCCGCTTCCATCTCCGCACTGCCTCCAAGCTGGTTGGCTTTGGCTGCTTCTTACACTGAATCTTGGCTGGGCGACCAGGATTCGAACCTGGACAAGTGCCTCCAAAGGGCACTGTCCTACCATTAGACGATCGCCCAACTTACCAGCCGTTGCCGAGTCTCGCTTGCGCAACGGACGGCTGTCAACCTGTTTACGGCAGAAGCATTTCACGCCAGTATTTTGAGCGTGGCAGGGTACGGGTCAACGTGCTCCGCACTTCCGCTGCGCGCAAACGCTCGCGCGCCGCTTCCGCATCTGCTCGGGTCCTGTACAACCCGAAGAGCGCTGAACCGGACCCCGACAGCGAAGCCACCAAAGACAAGGCATGGCAGGCTTCCTCCGGTGTGCCGAAGCCTGAAAGAATGCGCTTGATTTCTGCAAGGGAAGGATGCTGGGGAAAGACGACGCGTTCAAAGTCGTTCTCAATCCAGCTCGTAATCCCGGTGCGGACAAGCGCGGACTCCATCGGTCCGGCCAGGTTCCCCTCATCGAAAGGAACACCGGAGGAGCCTGCTCCCGACCGTCCTTCCGGAATCGCTTCCGCAAAGGCGCTGGCATAGGCGCGGCTCAACTCTTTTAGTTTATCTGTGCTGGCCTCGGCGGTCAAACCCTCGGCGGCGCAGAGTGAGTCCCAATCGCGAAAGGCCTGCGGAGTCGAGACCCCCACCTCCGGCATGGCCACCACGCACCAGACCGGCTCAAAGTCCGGCAGGGGGGCAACCTGCTGGCCGCGATCACGGCCCAGAACCGCTCCGCCAACGAGAAACAACGGCACATCAGAGCCGACTTTTGCCGCAATCTCCAGGCGGTGCGCGGGCCAGTCTGCTGGCTCGCTGACTCGTTGAATAGCTAGGTGCCCCACCCTCGCCGCGTTTTTGTTTTTGCGGCCAGGGTGGGAATCCTCAACACTCGACGCAATCCCCAGCTCTGCCTCCAGCCCTACCAGCGCGGCCACGGCATTCGCTGAACCCGCTCCCAGCCCTCCCTGCACCGGCAGACGCTTTTCGATATGAATCTCGACCTCGGCGGTGAGATTCAGCGCCTCCAGCGCCAGCACAACCATCTTCCAGGCAGTGTTGCGCTCATCGGTGGGAACGCGGCTGTCATTGGAGGTCAGACGCAGCGTCGTCGCAGCCGCAGGATGCGCGGTAACAGTAACCAAGTCATAGAGTTCCAGGGTCTGGTAAACGGTGGCCAGGGCATGATAGCCGTCGGGACGCGGCGCCCCGATGTAAAGGCCAAGGTTGATCTTTGCGTGCGAACGAACGGCTGTGGGCATACCGCTTCATTGTAGAGCGAGACCGGACTCGCGGCATCTGCGCCGGGCAGCCTGCTTGCGGAAGTTGTAGGTGGTGGATTGTATCTAAGTTGGCGGCGGGATTTTGATTGTAAAAAAACTTGGTGCCGAAGAAGGGATTAGGAAGGCGGAGCCAAGTTTTTCCACTATAAATGCTAAAACTTCGATTCTAAAAAAGCAAGGATTTAGGACGACCTGAATTTTTCCTTTGATACTGTTTTTTTGTTTAGGAATTGCAGTTGCCTTAGGAAGGCTTAGGACGCCTTAGGAATTAGGAAGGGCTTAGAAGGCACCTGAAGGGCAGGATTGGGACTCAAGCGACCACAAATATATTTTTCCAGCTTGTCGCTAAAAATTGCTCCGAGCGACACTATATATATGAAGAATCCATTTGGCGTCGGTGGCGTCCAGAATCGTCAGTCCGGTTGCAATCGCAGGATGCCGTTCTTGGCTCCCATCAAGGGCGGCGTCAGACAAGGAGCCGACCAACTCGTCACCCGGCATCAGCGGGCCGCGAGGAAGTGATGTTCGACCCTGACGCTCACATGCCGCGAATCAATCGGGGGATGGTGTACTTGGGGGCGTGCCTCATTGCGGGGATTCGGCTGGCTCGGGAGCGGCAGGTGAATGTCAGGGTCGTGCCCACCGGCAAAGCCGTGGTTGCCAAGCTGGCCGTGCCGCCGCTTAGGGTCACACTCCCCATACTCGTGCTTCCATAGCTGAATGTCACCGTGCCGGTGGCCGTTCCCCCATACTGCCCCGTGACCGTTGCCGTGAAGTTCACGGATTGTCCGACAGCGGAGGGATTCACGGACGAAACCAATGCTGTTGAAGAGCTGGCCTTACCAACCGTCACGCTGGCCGTGCCCGTCAACGTGCTGTAGTCGGTGGTATCGGTGGGCGTGAGATACGCGAAGGACAATATCCTCTGCAACTCCGTCCACCCCAGCACGGTGGAAACCGCCCTTGTGCAGGCCATGCTCAAGGACCCCGAGCGCCGGGCAGAGAGACTCGGCGAAGTGCCTCTCGGAAGGCTCGCCAGCGCAACAGACGTTGCGAACGCTTTTGTCTACCTCGCGAGCGACGAGGCCGCGTTCATCAACGGGGCCGCGATTCCTGTAGACGGAGGCCTCACGGCGGGGTAGGCGATTTCTACGATCACGTTTATTCGGCGATCCGAATCTGCTCCGTACAGGCGGCAACGGACATTCCCAACCTGCAAATCTCTGGGCACCTAAATGTGCGATATTCGCAGTCCATTTTGCGATCTTCTGAAATATCCCGCTCTGTGCCAAGATGAGCTTTTCCATGCCGAGGTGATAGAACAGTGTGGTAGCCGAAGAGCGGGCCGGTGGGACAAGCATGCTGGATAAGAGAATCAATTTGTTGATGAGCCTTGCGGTTGCATTCGTTCTGGCAGGCGGGATGGCCGCCCCCGCGCAAACGGCAGAACAGGCATGGTTGCGCTACGATGACTCGCGCAGCCGAATCATCATTCCCCTCAAGGTGCGCGCTCTCGGAGCTGGAGCCCTCGAGAAATCCGGCGTTCAGGAGCTGCAACGCAGCCTTCCATCCATCTCCAGCGTGGGGCAGACGGCGCGCGAGAAAGATGCTTTCAGCGGGGAAACCATTATCGGCACGGTGGAGGAGGTGCGCAAGGCTTTTCCGGAACTACCCATACCCACCGATCTCGAACCGGAGGGATATTGGATCTACTGGAGCGACGCCAGCGTCAACCAAATCCTGATCATCGCCGGCGCGGATGAGCCCGGAGTCCTCTATGGCGTCTTTGCTCTCCTTCGCCTACCCGCCACCGGAGAAATGTTTAATCTCCACGACCACCTGCTACGCTCCCACCCCGCCTTCCCCATTCGCTGGGTCGATGAGTGGGACAACCCTGACGGAACAATTGAGCGCGGCTATGCCGGCCGGTCGATTTTCTTCGAAGGCGGCAATGTCCGCGAGGATCTGACTGCGGTGGGCGAGTATGCGCGGCTGCTGGCATCGGTGGGCATCAACGGCTGCAACGTGAACAACGTCAACGCCGCGCCTCAGCTCATTGACTCAGAGCACCTCAAGCAGGTCGCCCGTATCGCTGACGCGATGCGTCCCTGGGGCGTGCGCGTGGCGATGAGCGTGGCTCTCGCCAGCCCGCAAAAAATCGGCGGACTTGCAACCTACGACCCGGCTGACCCGGCGGTCATAGCCTGGTGGGCGGCCAAGGTCAACGAAATCTATGCACTCATCCCCGACTTCGCGGGCTTTACCGTGAAGGCCGACTCCGAGGGTCAGCCCGGCCCCGCCAGCTACGGCCGCAGCCCCGCCGACGCCGCCAACACCCTGGCCGCGGCGCTTGCGACCCACGGGGGCGTGGTTCTCTACCGCGCCTTTGTTTATAACCACCACCTCGACTGGCTCGACCCGAAGGCCGACCGCGCCCGCGCGGCCTACGACATATTCCACCCGCTCGACGGCGCCTTCGCCCCCAACGTCGTGGTTCAAACCAAGGAAGGGCCGATTGATTTTCAGGCGCAGGAGCCGGTTTCGCCGCTCTTTGCGGGGCTTCGCCAGACCAATCAGGCGATGGAGATCCAAGTCACGCAAGAGTACACCGGCCAGCAGCGCCACCTGGTCTATCTCGCTCCCATGTGGAAGTGGGTTCTGGATTTCGATCTGCGCGCCGACGGACGATCCACGCCGGTGAAAGAAATTCTTGCGGGCAAGAGCTTTCATCGGCCCCTGGGCGGCATGGTCGCCGTCACAGGGGTAGGGCGCGACGGCTGGCTTGGCTCGCCGCTGGCTATGGCCAACCTGTACGCTTTTGGCCGGCTGGCGTGGAATCCCAATCTCACTTCCGAGGAGATCGCAGCCGAGTGGACGCGCCAAAGTATCAGCAACGGCGACGCCGCAGCCGGTACGGTGACAAAGATGCTGATGCAATCCTGGCCGGCCTATGTGAACTACACCGGGCCGTTGGGGATGCAAACCCTCACCGGCATCACCGGCAGCCACTACGGGCCCAACATCGAGTCCAGCGAGAACAATGGCTGGGGCCAATGGCACCGCGCCGAACCCCTGGGCGTGGGCATGGACCGCAGCGTGAAAACCGGCACCGGCTTCGCGGGGCAGTACCCGCCAGAGGTTGCAAAGCTCTACGAAGACCCCGCCACCACCCCCGACAACCTGCTGCTCTTCTTTCATCATGTGCCTTACACACACCGTCTGCATGACGGCAAGAGCGTGATTCAGTACATCTACGACAGCCACTACGAGGGCGCGGCGCAGGCTGCCGAGCTCGTCCGCGAGTGGGCCACGCTCGAAGGCAGCATCGACCAGCCCCTTTACGAGCAGGTTAGCGACCGTCTCGTCTACCAGGCCGGCCACGCCATTGTCTGGCGTGACGCCATTGTGCAGTATTTTTTGAAACTCAGCGGCATCCCTGATGAAAAGGGCCGCGCCGGCCACTATCCCGGCCGCATGGAAGCCGAGGATGCGCGCCTCGACGGATACAAGATCATTGACGTCACGCCATGGGAAGACGCCTCCGGCGGCAAAGCCGTCAGTTGTGCGGAGAAAAGCTGCACGGCCGAATGGACCTGGCCAGGCCTTGCGGGCTATTACAACATTGCCGTGCAGTACTTTGACCTCCAAGGCGGCACGGCTAAGTTTACGCTGCTGCTCAACGGCCAGCCGGTTGACTCCTGGGCCGCCGACGCCGCGCTGCCCTCCCGCCGCCCCAACGGCGACAACTCTATCCGCCACACCGTCCGCGGCATAGAACTCAAGCCTGGTGACCTACTGCGCGTGGAAGGAACTCCGGATGGAGACGACCCTGCCGCACTTGATTACATTGAAATAGCGCCCACGGCCTCATTCATGCAAGGCTGGTCAAAACCAATCACCCGCAATTAAAGTTTCAAAGGTATGCCCAACTCACAGGAAATGCTGGGAGGATGGGCAAAATCCGGGAGGAAATCCACTCATGCTGTTTCGCCGCTGGCTTTTTGTTGCCGCTATCGCTTTTATTCCCTTCGCCATATACGCGTCCGCGCAACAGGACGCCTGGCTTGACACCAAACTTTCTCCAGCGGCGCGCGCCCACGATCTGGTTGGCCGCATGACCCTGGATGAAAAGGTCTCCCAGCTTGAAGATTGGGCTACGGCGATTCCCCGCCTCGGCATTCCCGACTATCAGACATGGAATGAGGCCCTGCACGGCGTGGCCCGTGCGGGGAATTCGACCGTCTTTCCGCAGGCCATCGGCATGGCTGCCACCTGGGACACCGGCATTGTCCACGAGATGGGAAAGACCATCTCCACAGAGGCCCGCGCGAAGTATAACCAGGCACAGCGAGAGGGCAATCACCGCATCTTTTATGGGCTAACCTTCTGGTCACCCAACATCAACATCTTCCGCGATCCCCGCTGGGGGCGCGGCCAGGAAACCTACGGCGAAGACCCGTTTCTGACCGGAAAGATGGGCGTGGCGTTTGTTACCGGCGTGCAGGGCGACGACCTCAATCATCTGCGCGCCGTGGCCACCAGCAAACACTTTGCCGTACACAGCGGCCCCGAGACGCTGCGCCACGGTTTCAACGTCAACCCCTCGCCGCGCGACCTGGAAGAGACATACCTGCCTGCGTTTCGCGCCACCGTTGTTGAGGGCCACGTGCAGTCGGTGATGTGCGCATATAGTTCCATCGACGATTGGCCCGCATGCACCAACAAGATGCTGCTCAAGGAGCACCTGCGCGACGCCTGGGGCTTCAAAGGATTTGTTGTATCCGACTGCGGCGCCATCGTGGATGTAAACCAGGGCCACAAGAAAACCGTGGACATTACCCACTCCGCCGCGCTTGCATTGCAGGCGGGCACCGATCTCTCTTGCAGCATCTGGACCCCGGGCTTCAACACCCTGGCCGATGCGGTCCATCAAGGCCTGGTCAGCGAAGAGCTTGTAACGCAGGCAGCCGAGCGGCTTTACACCGCGCGCTTTCAGCTTGGCCTCTTTGACCCGCAAGGCGCTGATTGGGGCGATCGAGTTCCCTTCTCCGAGGATGCATCGGCCTTGCATCGCCAAAGTTCGTTGAAGGCGGCAGAAGAGAGCATTGTCCTGCTGAAGAACAATGGCGTTCTTCCGTTGAAGAGCGCTCCGGGCCACATCGCCGTCATCGGCCCCACCGCAGATTTGCTGCTGTCTATCCTGGGCAACTACGTCGGCACGCCGGTTAGTCCGGTCACGCCGCTGGACGGGTTGCTGAAGCAATTCAAGAGCTCACCCATTCTTTATGCGCAGGGCTCCACGCTGGCTGCCGGCGTAGGCGTGCCTGTGCCGAGAACAGTCTATGGCCTCAGTCAGGGCCTGAAGACGGAGTTCTTCGCCACCTCCGATTGGACAGGCCGCCCGGTGGCCACGGTCACGCAACCCAACGTGCAGGCCGACTGGGAGAACGCCCAGCCTGTCCCCCAACTGGCCACTCACGACTACTCTGTCCGCTGGAGTGGCACACTCACACCTCCCGCGCCCGGCCACTACGTCTTCACCCTCGAACCGGGAGACAGCTTCCCCTATTCGCCGGTGGAAAACTACCGCTTCGTTCTTGATGGTAAGGTTCTCGGCGAGGGCAGCCTGCGCGAAGGCCACGATCTGTCCGTGATGGGCAACTTCCATGCAACGCCCGGCGCCTCGTCCACTGCTCCGCCTGTCGAGTACTTCCCTAGGGTTCCTTCCATCGCAGTCGATTTCACCGACACGAAGCCGCATGACATCCGCGTGGAATACTCCCATTCAGGCGACCAGTCCGGCGGCGGCCTGACCCTCAAGTGGGAGGCTCCTGCCCAGGCTCAGCTCGATGAAGCCGTGGCCCGCGCCAAGGAGTCCGATGTGGTGATCGCCTTTGTGGGCCTTTCGCCGCAACTTGAAGGCGAGGAGATGCGCATCAAGATCGACGGCTTCGAGGGCGGCGACCGCACCAGCCTCGATCTGCCCGCGCCCCAACAAAAACTCTTGGAAGCCGTTGCTGCCACCGGCAAGCCACTCATCGTGGTCGTGCAGAGCGGCAGCGCCATTGCGCTCAATTGGGCCAACCAGCACGCCGATGCCATTCTCGAAGCCTGGTATCCCGGCGTTGTTGGCGGCGAGGCCATCGCCCGCACCCTCGCTGGACTCAACAACCCAGCCGGCCGTCTGCCGGTAACCTTCTACGCCTCGCTCGATGGCCTGCCTGCCTTCACTGACTACGGGCTCAAAGGACGCACCTACCGTTACTTCGCCGGCATACCGCTGTGGGGCTTCGGCTATGGCCTCAGCTACTCGAGATTCAAGTACGGCCCGATGAAGCTCTCCGCTGAAACGCTCAAGGCCGGCAACCTCATTACCGCGACCGTCACCGTCACCAACACGGGCACTGTCTCTGGAGACGAAGTGGTCGAAGCCTACCTCAAGACCCCGCAGTCTGATGGCCCCATTCACTCTCTGGTGGGCTTTCAGCGGGTTCACATCGCGGCGGGGGTAAGCCGCGAGGTCAACCTCACCATCGATACCCGATCATTGTCGAGCGTAAACGATAAAGGTGTCCGCTCCATTCTGCCCGGCAAATACACACTGAGCATGGGCGGCGCCCAACCCCAGGAGACCACAACCAAATCCGAAGCCAGTTTCACCGTCACCGGCACGTTGGACCTGTCTGAATAGCCGAACTCCTGTTGGCAAACTGCGCCCGCGAATGCGATTTGATTTTCTCTGAGATGGGGAGCATATCGCGGGCGTGAACATGAGCGGCGCAGCAGGCGATAAGCCGCATAATATACGAATATTGTTCACAGTTCGAAGATAACAATAAGGTTTTCCCCTGGGCGGCCTTTACGGGTCGCCCAGCGAGCGTAGGATCGCATTCAGTAATAACTTTCATAGACAGGCGTGGACAGGCGTTGTGTGCTAAAATAATTTTCAGTTTTGCGTGCAAACGGCTTTCAAGGGAAAGCGGCAAAATGCATCGCCTGTTAGGGAATTTCATTCACGAGTCGAAATATAATCGACTTGGCCGCGGGTGCTGGAGACCAACCTGACGGGAACCTTGCGCGCCTGCCAGATATTTGGCTACCCATATCCGGGGGGTGACCGGACGAGTAATATTCCGGCTGGCTTTGATCTGTCGCACCAGCGGGCCGTTGTACCTCAAGAGCGCATGACCTTGCAACAAAATGCGAAGGAAAGATAACCGACCGAGACGATGATGAAAAATGCTTTTGAGGTCAAGAATCCCGATTTAAATCTGAGCCCACTGACCGGGATGACCAGGAAACACTACATCGAATGCGCCAGGTATGTGCTTCAACGGGCATTCCGGCACGTCAAGTCGTTCGACTCGCCAATCGTGTTTCCGCATGTACCGGGCAAATCGTATCCGCATCCGAATGCACCGGAATGGCGTCATCGCTCCAACGAGTTCGAAGCGCTGGAGAGGACCTTCAATCTGGCGGCCCCGCTGATCCACGTGGATCCCGAGGTCAGTATCGGCGGCATCAAGCTGCGCGATTATTACGCCAATCAGTTCTACAATGCCCTAACGCCGGGGCATGTGAACAGCTTGCCCATGCCCGAGGACCTGCCTGGCGCTACATATCAGTTCACCTGCGAGTTCGGCGGCTTGGCGAAGACGCTGTTGCTGATGCCCGATGTTTTGTGGCCGTACCTGACTGAAAAGCAGCGCGATGAAATGGCCGTCACGATTTCCAAGTGGGCCCATCACCGCACGACGCAGAACAATTGGCGGCTATTCAACATTTGCGCGCTCTCGTTCCTCAAGAAAAACGGATATGACATCGACGACAATCTGCTGAAAAGTCACCTGCAGTGGGTTGCGTCCTATTACGCGGGCAACGGCTGGTATCTGGAGCAGAGCTACAACTACTACACCATCAGCCTCTTTGTCGTTTACGGCACAATCTGGAGCCGTGCCTTCGGTCGCGAGCACTATCCGGAAATCGCTAGTGTACTCGAAAATAGTTTCCAGGAACTGTTCAAAACGTATACCAGCTTCTTCGGCCGGGACGGCTTTATCAACATGTGGGCCAGAAGCATCTGCTATCGCCTATGGATTTCGGGCGGCTTCCCGGTGTCGTTCCTGCTCGCCTCGGAACCGCCGATCGATGCCGGTTGGGCCAGGAGGCTCTGTTCCGGATCGATTCTGCAATTCACGGGGCGGGAAGACTTTTACGAGAACGACATTCCCAGCCTCGGCTTTTACCCCCACCGGGAATTTGCAATTCAAAGCTACAGTTGTTCGGCCAGCCCATTCATCATGTTCCTGCCGTTCATCAGCCTGGCTCTGCCGGAAGATTCTCCGTTCTGGACCGCGAAAGAGAACGACGGAATGTGGGAAGGATTAGGAAAGCGCTCGAAACGGACCGTGCTCGAAATGCCGGGCATCGTTCTGGTCAACCACGGCAGCAGCGGCGCTTCCGAGATCGTCTCCGGCAAGGTGTACGACAGCGATCACAACTACTCCAAGCTGGTGTTCAACACTCATTTTCCATGGGAAGACCACAACCCCAACGGCGGCACATCCCAGGAGTATAGTTTCCGCAGTTTGGATCCTCGCGATCTGAGGGGCGTGGACATCAATTTCTACCTCACAGGACACGCGGTCGATAACGCTGCATCGAAGAGCACCGCCTACGTAACCTCGCAGAGCATTCTCTTCAATGGCGCGCGCGACGGCGTGCTCTACCGCCAATTGATCATGCGGAAACCGCCCAACAACGGAGTTGGATACATCATCGACCTCGCGGAGATCACGGTTCCTGGAGGCGTCATCCGCGTTGACCGCTGCCGGCTGGCCTTCGAGCATGAGCTCACGCTCGGCCATTTCGGCCTGCCGCATTTCGGCGAGAAGAAGGCCGCGTTGCACACTTTCCAGGACGAGATGAAGCAGGGGATCACGGCCTCGATTCCGGGCAGATCGGTGGCGATGATAGCTTACAACGGCTGGGACACGATTCTGAGTCAGGTTCACCGCAGCTTCAATGCGGAAGCGGAGGAGAGTACTGTGCTGTTCGTCCATCGCAAGCGCACCGCCAAGAACCCGGCGATGGAATTGATGATTACGGCGATGCTGCACAAGACCGATGACACCCCTTGGACGCCGGAAGAATTGGATCCGGTGAAGGTTATTCGGATTATGGAGGTGACTCCTTCTGGTTCCGTCCTCGGAGCGGAAATCACGCTGGCAGATAACACGACACACCTGGTGGACTTTAAGAATATCGACGGACTTAAGAACTGCTGATACATTAGGGGTGAAGTCTCGGGAGTTGTTTATTGGAATGCTTCCAAACAGCGAAAGCAGCGGACTCGCTTACACAATGAGAGCGAAGCCGGACTGACAAGGAAAAATGGTGATTACTCGAAGAGATTTGCTGGTTGCGCTGATCGCCATCGCAGGCACCGCCGGAGCCTTTGCCATTGCCGGCCACACGCCGGTGATGGGCTCGGCGGTCTTCGATTGGAATTTGATTCCCGCCAAGCCGACGGAGGTTGGCTCGGTGCGCTCGTTCTTCAATGCGCGCACGGCCACACTGGACGAACTGGAGATGCACGTTACCACGCTGCTGCCCGGTAAGGCTTCGCATCCCCCGCACCGGCATCCCAATGAGGAACTGATCATCGTGATGCAGGGCACGGTGGAAACCTTGTCGAATGGAGAATGGAAGAAGATCGGGCCGGGTTCGGTGATCTTCAACGCCTCCAACCAATTGCACGGGTTGAGAAACGTGGGCGCCGGAGAGGCCGTCTACCACGTCATCAACTGGAAATCCGCCGCAACGCCGGAGGCGCATCCGCACTGAGCCGGCACTACGGTCAGGGAAACATTCAGCGCGCTCGCGGATGCAAGTCAGCTCTGCACAGAAAGGATTCAAGATTATGCAATTTGAGAGAATTGGACGGCGTAACTTTCTGAAAACCGTTGGAGCAGCGGGCATGTTATCGGCATTGCCGGAGACGGCCTTGGGGCTGCACGCGGGCGGCGGGCCTATTGCTCATGAGGTCGCCGCGCCCGCAGCCGATGAGGACGTCCTGCCGAAGCACTCCATCAAGTTTGCCGTGATCGGCCTCGACCATGCCCACATCATGGGCATCACGGCAGACGTGATTCGCGGCGGCGGGGAGTTAGTCGCGTTCTATGCGACGCTTCCCAAGGCGATAGCCGGCTTTCAGAAAATCTATCCCCAGGCACGGTTGACGAAGAGTGAGGACGAGATTCTGGATGATCCAGAGATCCAGCTAGTGGCCAACGCGTCGATTGCTAATTTGCGCGCGCCGCTCGGCGTTCGCGTCATGAAGCACGGCAAGGACTTTCTCAGCGACAAGCCGGCCATTACGACATTGGAGCAACTGGCCGAGGTGCGCAAAGTTTCTGCCGCGACCGGAAGAATGTTTGCCATTATGTACAGCGAGCGGCTGGAAGTGCGCGCCGCCGTGCAGGCCGGCTATCTGGTCAAGGCCGGGGCCATCGGAAAAGTGGTGCAGACGATCAATATTGCGCCCCACCAGGTGAACGCCCCCAGCCGTCCCGATTGGTTCTGGGACCCAGTGCAGTTCGGCGGCATTCTGTGCGACATCGGATCGCACCAGGCGGACCAGTTTGTCTATTACACAGGCTCGACGACGGCATCCGTATTAGCCTCGCAGATTGCGAATGTGAATCATCCCGAGCATCCTGAGTTTCAGGACTTTGGCGACATGATGCTCCAGGGCAACGGCGGCACGGGATATGTGCGCGTGGATTGGTTTACACCGGATGGCCTGGGCACGTGGGGCGATGGGCGGCTGTTCATTCTGGGAACCGGGGGTTATATCGAATTGCGCAAGTATATCGATATCGCCGGCCGGACGGGCGGCAACCATCTGTTTATTGTGGACAAAAAGCAGACCCGCTACATGGATTGCAGCAATGTGGTACTGCCCTTCGGGCCGCAGTTTGTCGCCGATATCGTGAACCGCACCCATACGGCGCAAGATCAGCAGCAGGCGCTGCTGGCTGCCGAGCTGGTGCTCAAGGCGCAGAAAAACGCGCGGCGTCTCAACTTTACCGAGTAGACCACAGAAGATGATGAAAGCCGGGCAGGAGACAGCTTCATGAGAGCAGTGGGCAAGAGCACGGATTGGCCGCGCAGATCGTTTCTGAAAATGTCGGCGGGCGCGGTTGCGGCGGCGGGCTTTCCGACGATTGTGCCGGCGAGCGTCCTGGGACAGAAGTCTCCCAGCAACCGCATCAACATCGGAGCGGTAGGTGTGGGCCGCATCTCCCGCAGCCACGATCTGCCGGGAATCTGGAAGTTCGACCAGGCGTGCATCATGGCCGTGTGCGATCTCGACTCGAAGCGGATGGAAGAGGGCCGGGAGCTGGTCAACGGTTACTATACCGCCAAGGTCGGCAAGGCGTTTAACGGCGTCACCGGCTACCACGACTACCGCGAGCTGCTGGCCAACAAGGACATTGATGCGGTAGTGATCAGCACACCCGACCATCAGCACGCGATTCTGGCGGTGGATGCGGTACGCGCCGGCAAGGACGTGTACCTGCA
>CABDYB010000227.1_pt1 | contig 17924 bp, 17 predicted proteins | sample 3131861 | NCBI WGS metagenome assembly CABDYB01 (sample SAMEA5534336, study PRJEB31848) | metagenome | biome: tundra; feature: field; material: soil | place: USA | collected 2013-05 | depth 0.15 m | reverse complement strand
CTGGTGGAGCGCTACGGCAAGTGGGTGCTGATGAGCAACCGCGACCTTGACTGGATGACGGAATTTTTCCTGAAGTACGGGGCCATCGCGGTGATATTGGCGCGTCTGCTTCCTGTGGTGCGTACCTTCATCGCGTTTCCGGCGGGAATTGCCAGAATGCCGCAGCTGCGTTTTCACATTTACACATTTGTGGGCTCCTGGCCGTGGTGCTTCGTGCTGGCCTATGCGGGCATGAGGCTGGGCCAGGCGTGGCTTACGGACCCGCGCTTTCATGCCGCCTTCCACAAATTTCACCTGGGGGTGGAACTGGCGTTGCTGGCGGGCTTGCTCTGGTTTGTCTGGTCGCATGTGAAGCGCGCCCGGAAGGCAGAGGCCGCGTAATGCAGTGAATGAGAACAGCGTCCGGCAAGTCCTGCGGTGAAGAGGTTGTTTGAATTTGAATTGAATGGCCCGTTATTCCGGAGCCATCAAAATATGATTGGGAGAAACAATGGGAACTGAAGAGCAAAGCGATCTGAAGACAGCAAGCAAGGTAGAGCCCGCAACGGGCAAACTCGGTGTGATGGTAGTAGGCCTGGGCGCCGTCGCCACCACCATGATCGCTGGTGTCGAGGCTGTTCGCCGCGGGCTGGCCAAACCGATCGGATCGCTGACGCAGATGGGCACCATTCGCCTGGGAAAGCGCACAGACAGTAAATCGCCGCTGATCAAGGATTTTGTTCCGCTGGCCGATCTGAAGGACCTGGTCTTTACCGGATGGGACATTTTTGCGGACAACGTATACGAGTCGGCCGCGCACGCCAAGGTGCTGGACGAGAAGACATTGGCGCAACTGAAGCCCTACCTAGCGACCATCAAGCCGCTGCCGGCGGTCTTCGATCAGTACTATGTGAAGCGCCTCCACGGAACCCACGTCAAGAAGGGCAAGAACAAGCGCGACCTCGCCAATCAACTGATAGCCGACATTCGCGCCTTCAAAAAGACCGTGGACCGCGTGGTGATGATCTGGTGCGCCTCTACGGAGATTTTTATCGAGCCCACGGCCGTCCATCAGAGCATTGAAGCCTTTGAAAAGGGCCTCGAAAACGATGACATCGCCATTGCGCCCTCGCAGATCTATGCCTACGCGGCGCTGAGCGAGGGTGTGCCCTTTGCCAATGGAGCGCCGGGCCTGACGGTGGACACGCCGGCCATGGTCGAGCTCTCCAAGCGCAACGCCGCGCCCATCTGCGGCAAGGACTTCAAGACCGGCCAGACCCTCATGAAGACGGTGCTGGCGCCGGCCCTGAAGGCGCGCCTGTTGGGCGTCTCCGGCTGGTTCTCCACCAACATCCTGGGCAATCGCGACGGCGAGGTGCTGGACGATCCGCAATCCTTCAAGACCAAGGAAGAGTCCAAGCTCGGCTCGCTCGATTACATCTTTCAGCCGGAGCTTTACCCCGACCTCTACAAGAACCTCTACCACAAGATTCGCATCAACTACTACCCGCCGCGCGGCGACGACAAAGAGGCCTGGGACAACATCGACATCTTCGGCTGGCTGGGCTATCCCATGCAGATCAAGGTGAACTTCCTCTGCCGCGATTCAATTCTGGCCGCGCCCATCGCGCTCGACCTGGTGCTCTTCCTCGACTTGGCAAAGCGCACGCCGTCGTTGCGCTCCATCGGTATTCAGGAGTGGCTGAGCTTCTATCTGAAGTCGCCGCAGACGGCTGCCGGCCTCTATCCCGAGCACGACCTCTTTATCCAGTCCATGAAGCTCAAGAACACATTGCGCCACATCATGGGCACGGGCCTGATCACCCACCTGGGGCTGGAATATTACGACTAGCGAATTGCCATCAATGATGCGGCTTCCCGCGCCGCAAAAAGAACGCCCCATCCGTAAGGGTGGGGCGTTCTTGCAGGCAAACGATACATGATTTCAGCGATTTAGAGTTGGGTCCGAAATTTGTATACATCTGTTGCCAAACGGACCAGAAGCAGCGTCTAAATATGAGAGCAAAGCGGCCCTGTCGGCAGAGTATGAGGCGCTGGCACGCCGGGCTCCAGGCTGCGAGAATGGATTTATGCCTGAGGTGAGGGTATGAAGACTGTTCGGATAGCTTACAAGGCGGTGGCGCTGGCGGGATTGGCGCTTGCCTTGGCCGTGGCGGCATGGGCACAGTCCACGCCAGCGAGCACGTCCCCGTCGAATACTCCGCCAGCCAGCACGTCTACAGCCCAGTCGGTTCCGGGAACCACTCCTGTGGGCGGTGACACCACGGCAGCCAAGTCCTCCGCAACCAATCCAACAGCTCCTAATCCGAAGGACAAGCCTGTCCCCGGAACCACCCCGGTGGGAGGCGACACACCGGCTATTGCCGTCAATCCGGACAAAGTGATCGAGCCGGGCAGCCAGAAAGTCAGCGTGAAGCCCGGCTCCATCGACGACGTGGACGCCGTGGGCAATCGCAAGATCGGCGACCGCGGATGGAGCAACTGGTTCTCGACCGACACCGAGATGAAGATGGGCAGGACTTACGCCACGCAGATCGAGAAGAGCACCAAGTTCATTACCGACCCGGTGGTCACCGAATACGTGAATCGCATCGGGCAGAACATCGTCATGAACTCCGATTGCAAGGTGCCGTTCACCATCAGGGTGATCGATTCGGACGAGATCAACGCATTTGCTCTGCCCGGTGGCTTCTTCTTCGTCAACTCCGGCCTGATTCTGAACGCCGACGAGGAGGCGGAACTGGCCGGGGTGATGGCCCACGAGATTGCCCACGTCTGCGCCCATCACGCGGTCCGCGAGGAGACCCGTCAGCACTATGCCCAGTTTGGCGCCATACCGCTGATCTTCATCGGCGGCTGGGCGGGTTACGGTGCCTACGAGGCCGCTTCCATCGTCGTGCCGGTTACCTTCATATCATTTTCCAGGGAGTTCGAGGAGCAGGCCGACTATCTGGGCGTGCAGTACATGTACCGCGCCGGCTACGACCCGCAGGCCTATATCACGTTTTTTGAGAAGATTCACGCGCTGGAAAAACATAAGCCTAATGTCGTCGCCAAGGTCTTCTCCGACCACCCGCAGACCCCCGAACGCATTCTCCATTCGCAGGAGGAGATTGCCCGTATCCTGCCGGCGCGCGACCAGTACATGGTGACCACCTCGGAGTTTGACGACGTGAAGGAGCGGCTGGCGCGCATCGAAAACAAGCGTCGCCTCACCGACTCCAAAAACACCAACAAGCCCTCGCTGCGCAAGGCCAGCACCGGGACAGGCGACTCCTCCGGCTCATCCAATCCGTCTAGTACCTCCGGAACCACCAACCCCAGCAGCACCTCCAGTGGCGACGATAAGCCCACCCTGCACCGTCGCGACGACCAGAATTAGTGCTGGAACGCACCATCCGGCATAACAACCCAAGTTCTTGTGGCAGGCTGTCCCTGCGCCGCAATCAGTTGCGCTTTTAGCCGGAACAATTCCAGAAAAACTCCCAAATCGGACTCCCAAAAGCCCACGATCTTCCCGTAACTTCCTGAAATACCTTGAAATGCCCCATGAATCCGCGTTATATACAAAACTACCGGCAGGATTGCCGGAATCACGTCTGAGGATACAGTCCTTACTGGAGGAAACCATGCGCAGCGCCGCTATCCGCTCTAACCTGCTGGTCCCCGAGGTGCGCGAGGTCATGGACATTCGCCAGGCCTCGGACTACCTCGGCATCTCTTCCGACACGCTTTACAAGTACGCCTCCGAGGGCTTTGTCCCCGCCTTCAAGCTGGGCAACCGCTGGCGCTTCAAGCGCTCCCGCCTCGACGAGTGGATGGACCGCCAGTCCGACCTCCACGCCGCCGATGCCGATCCGGAACAGAAGAAGCCGGTCCGGCCGGCATTCTAACCATAGGAACGTCATCTGAGGACACAGAAAGGAAGCCGCACATGAAACGGAAGTACAAAAAAAGTACGATCTTCGTGCCCAAGGATGAGCCGATTTCCCATTTCATTGAGATTCTCAATCGAAAGGGAGCTGAAGGGTGGGAAGCAATCTCCGCCTGGGCTGATGAGCTTGGCAATTATGTTCTGCTGAAAAAGCCAATTACCATATAGCCCGCTCCAGAACCATGCCGCCCTTGGATGAGCATGCAGAGATTCCGTTGCTATTCCTGTCTCAGAATCTCTGCCCCTGTTATCCTCAACATGTGGACCACTTTCGCCGCATCAGCCTCCTGCGCCGCCGTTTGACCAAAGCTGGCCTTCATGGTCTGTTGGTCACCCATCTGCCCGACCTCCGCTATCTCTCAGGATTTACAGGCTCCAGCGCCGCGTTGGCCGTCACACCCCGTTCTGCCCGCCTCTTTACCGATGGCCGCTACAAAACCCAGGCCGCCGCAGAAGTTTCCGTCGCACAGGTGGAGATCGTCGCCAGCTCTCCGGCGGTTGCTGCCGTTCAGTGGCTTGCCGCGCAATCCGGAGTCGAGTTTGTCGGCTTCGATCCGGCTCAGACCACGGTTGCCAATCTGGTCCGCTACCGTGCCGCTCTGCCCGCCCGGCTGCGCCGCAGCTTTCTCTCCGCGCTGGCCGCGCCCCTGGTTATGCCGCTGCGCCAGATCAAGGACGAGGACGAGTTAGCGCTGATGATCGAAGCAGCGCTCACCGGCTGCAAGCTCTTCGAGCACATTCTCGGCTTCATCCGGCCCGGCCTGGCGGAGTTTGAAGTGGCCGCCGAGCTGGAGCACCAGGCCCGACTGCTGGGCACGGAGGGAATGTCTTTTGAGACCATCGTCGCCTCCGGCGTTCGTTCCGCCCTGCCCCACGGTCGCGCCTCAGCCGCCAAGCTGCCCCGCAGAGGCTTTGTGACCCTCGATTTCGGTGTTATTCTCAATGGATATTGCTCGGATATGACCCGAACCGTGTACCTGGGCAAGCCCAAGGCCAGTGAGCGAGCCGCCTATGAGGCGGTATTGGAGGCGCAGGAGGCCGCGGTGGTCGCAGTGGCTTCGGGCATTCGCTGTGCGGAGGTGGACGAGGCAGCTCGCAGCGTACTGCGCAGGGCAGGATTGGCGGAGGCTTTTTCTCACTCCACCGGCCATGGTCTCGGCCTGGAGATTCATGAGCCGCCGCGCATTGGCGCCGAGGAGACGGCCAGGCTGCTCCCCGGCATGGTGATCACCATCGAACCGGGAATTTATTTAGCCGAACGCTTCGGTATTCGCATCGAAGATATGGTGGCAGTTACCCGCAACGGAGGTCAGGTGCTTACCCCGGCCCCCAAGGCATTGATTGAACTCTGACCGAACTTTGAGCAATCAACATTGATCGAACCCCTCCCGCCCGACGGCTGGAGATCAAGGACCGAATGAAACCACAAGACATTGCAGATCTGAAACAACTCATTGAATTCCTGAAGGAACATAAGGTTGCCGAGTTCGATCTGGACCGCGGCGACCTGAAGATCCGGCTCAAGTTCAACCCCGCGGAGACCTCATCGGCAGGATTGGCTGACCTGGCGCATCTGCTCGGTTCCGCTCCTGCGGCGGCGTCACACGCCACGGCAATCCAGCCAGCGGCTGCGCCGGCGCCTGAGGCCGTTGACCCGGATGCCGGGCTGCACATCGTCAAGTCGCCCATCGTCGGCACCTTTTACGGTTCGCCTTCGCCCGGCGCATCACCGTTCGTTGCTCCCGGCGATCGCGTGGCCAAGGGGCAGGTGATCGGCATGGTCGAGGCCATGAAGCTGATGAACGAGATTGAGTCCGACGCCACCGGAGAAATCGTCAAGTGCCTGGTTTCCAACGGCCAGCCCATCGAGTTCGGGCAGCCCCTCTTTTCCATCCGGCAGGGGTAAGACAAGCAGCGGAGTTCTAAAAGGTCATGCATGCTTCGTAAGGTCCTGATAGCCAATCGCGGTGAAATCGCGCTGCGCGTCATCAACGCGTGCCGGGAACTCGGCATTCGCACGGTCGCCGTTTATAGCGAGGCCGATCGCCACTCGCTGCATGTGCGCTTTGCCGACGAGGCCATCTGCATCGGTCCGCCGCGCGCCGCCGACAGCTATCTCAACGTGCCGGCGGTCATCTCCGCTGCTGAGATCGCCGACGTGGACGCGATTCATCCCGGCTACGGCCTGCTCAGCGAGAACGCCAACTTCGCCGAGGTCTGCCGCGCCTCCAACATCAAGTTCATCGGTCCGCCGCCCGAGGTCACCCGCCTGATGGGCGAGAAGGATAAAGCGCGCCAAGCGATGAAGCGGGCCAAAGTGCCCATTCTTCCCGGCTCCGACGGCGTGGTTGCTACCGTGGATGAGGCGCAGGGCTGGGCAAAGAAGGTGGGCTATCCGGTCATCCTCAAGGCCAAGGCGGGCGGCGGCGGACGCGGCATGAGAATCGTACGCGCCCCTGAAGAGTTGCCCAATCTATTCCATGCGGCCTCCACCGAGGCGGAAAACGCCTTCGGCAACGGCGAGCTGTACATGGAAAAGTTTGTCGAGAATCCCCGCCACATCGAGTTTCAAATGCTGGCTGATGAGCACGGCAACGTGGCCTCGCTCTTTGAGCGCGAGTGCTCCATCCAGCGCCGCCATCAAAAACTCATCGAGGAAGCGCCTAGCCTGAAGGTGACGCCGAAGATGCGTGAAGAGATCGGCCACACCCTCTGCCACTGCCTCAGGGAGATCGGCTACCAGAACGCCGGCACGGTTGAGTTTTTAATGGACGAGGACGGCCAGCTCCACTTCATCGAGATGAACACTCGCGTCCAGGTCGAGCATCCCATCACCGAGGCCATCACCGGCGTGGACATCGTCAAGGCCCAATTGCTCATCGCCGGCGGGGAGCGGCTGGACGCAATTCTGCCCCACAGGCTGGAGATTCGCGGTCACTCCATCGAGTGCCGCATCAACGCCGAGCACCCGCAGAAGTTCACCCCTTCGGCGGGCAAGATCACGGTATTCAACGTCCCTGGCGGCAACGGCGTGCGCGTGGACACGGCTCAGTACGCCGAGAGTGTTGTTCCACCCTACTACGATTCGCTGATCGCCAAGCTCATCGTCCATGGATGCGACCGGGCAGAGGCGGTTGCCAAGATGGAGCGCGCGCTCAGTCAATTTGTCGTCCAGGGCATCGATACTTCCATCCCGCTGCACCAGGCCATCTTTGCCGACCCAGGCTTCCGCGACGGCGTGTTCGACACCAAGTTCATGGAGAACTTTTTGGCCGAAAAGATCTGAAATTCACGCAACCTGATTGATGAGGCTGGATTCTAAGCTAGAATTCAGCCTTTCTTTCCTTGCAGATATTTATTGACTCTCCGGCTATTTTCTTATATAAGTTTCAAACCAGGAGGAGGTCGAGAACCATGAACATTGACCCGAATAATTTACCTCTGGGGCATATCATTACTGCGATCGGCGGCCTGGGAATCGCGGCTTTCGGTCTGCTGGAAGCACTCAAGCCAGTGATTCCCTGGATCAATCACATAGGGTTCGGCGGAATCCGCGGTACAGTCGTCGCTTTGACACCCGATGAGCCAAACGCAAAGCAGCCGGTGAATGCGTTGCCTCAGAAAAATATTCTGAAATCCCTGCTTGCCAACTGGGTGAATGGAACTGATCTCGCCAGCCAGAAGGCAATTGCTAAGTCCTTGGTCAAGCTGCATCTGAGCGCCGGCAATGCGCATGACCTTGCGGTTGCGACAAATGTCGATCCGCAACTGCTGACTCAGGTAGCCGAAAGCATCGTTTCCGGGACGGCGCTCACCCAGCCACAGAGCGATGCCTATGCGCGTTTCGACCTGATTGTGACCGCCATGCTTGATGGGGCCTATCAACACGCGGACCAGGCCTATCGCAACTCGACTCGCGGTCTCGCCGCTGTAATCGCGGTGTTGTTGGCCATGGCAGGCGGATGGATTCTGGTGGGCTCCTGGCAGAACTTTTGGTTGAATTCCGAGATGTTTCAAGCTATCCTGGTCGGCCTGTTAGCCACTCCGCTCGCGCCCATCGCCAAGGACCTGTCCAGCGCCCTGGCAACGGCTGTGAATACCATGCAACTGGTGAAGAAGTAGGCTGCCATGACGTATTTTCTCGATTGCCGTCTCCAGCCCGTTGGTGGAGTTCTGGCTACCTCCGTGAACATCAGCCAATTTACGCCCGGCGGACCGTACTTGAGCTTGAGCTTGAGTGACCTGCAGGACGCCATCCGGGGTCGCAACGTGCTCATCGCGACTCACGGCTTCAACGTGAATCGCGCCGATGGCGTCAGTTGCCTCTCGAACTGGGAGAGTCTGCTGCAACTGCCGCAGCCTTACTCGGCTTTTGTGGGCTTGTTGTGGCCGGGCGATTCGATCTGGGCGCATGGGCTTGATTATCCTGAGGAACCTAGGATCGCCAACGAGGCTGGAAGCCTGTTCGCACAGTTCATAGACGCCCACTTTCAGGATGCTGCCAGCATCTCCTTTGCCTCGCATAGCCTGGGAGCGCGCGTGGTGCTGGCGACCATCTCCCATTTGAGCCTGCCGGTCCGCCGTGTCACGCTCATGGCCCCGGCCATCGACGACAACTGTCTGACGACGGAGTTCAAGGATGCCGTGAAGGGCATTGGCGGCCTCTCCGTTCTCACCTCCAGGAAGGATGAGGTGCTCTCGGCGGCCTTTCCGCTGGGCAATTTCATGGCCGGCATCATCGCCGCGGGGCACCCGTGGTGGCGCGCAGCCCTGGGTCATCGCGGCCCCGTAAAGCCCTGGCCGGTGAACTTCCAGCCGCCTTTCGAACTGCCCAACGGCTGGGACTACGAGCACGGAAACTACCTGCAGATCGACAATCCTGCGCCAGCCCTTTTGCCGCTCCCCGTCGATGTGCCGCCTCAGGGTTCGCCCCCGCCCGGGCCTGTTCCGCCGGAGAAGGGCTGGCAGGAGGCTTTCTCGTCGGCTTTTGTCTCCACGCGCTTCCGGCAGACTTGAATCGATAGGAAACCGCAGCTTGGTGAGTTTGTCGCTTATTCGTCGCCTTTTTTAGAAGACTTGATGTATGCTGGTTTCGCAACAGGGAGGTTGCCGAATGGACTTTCAAAAAGAACTGATTGCCGAATTTGACCGCGAGGCCGTCCGGACGCGTAAGATGCTTGAGGCGATCCCCGCGGACGTCGATTTCACCTTTAAGCCTCACCCTAAATCCATGAGTTTGGGCCGGTTAGCTGGGCACATCGCGGAAACTGCCGGGGAGTGGGCGATTTCAACTCTGACCAAGAACAAGTTGGAATTTCCGGCGGATCACAAGTGGGAAGCCTACGTTCCCGCATCCACTCATGCTCTTCTGGAACGCTTCGACCGAGAGATTACCCAGGCCAAAGCCGCATTAGCTGGCCTCGCGCCTGCCAAGTGGGACGAGAACTGGAAGTTTGTCTTCGGCGATCAGGCCTTTATAGACGACACGAAGTACAGAGTCTTTCGCGACTGGGTGCTCAACCACCTGATTCACCACCGCGCTCAGTTGGGTGTCTACCTGCGCCTGCTTAACAAGCCGGTCCCCGGAACCTATGGGCCATCGGCAGACGAGACCTAGAACGCTGGAAGTGGGGAACAGGATGCCGTATCAGCATTCTGTTCCCAGTTCTCTCCGCCTGGGCTTTAATATGAATGTAGAGGCGCCAGCATAGATGTTTACTCCGCAACCGATTGGTTTTATCAGCAGTCCCTTCAAAAACACAAAGGAAATCCCCAAGGGGCTTGGCGCCAGGCACGAGGCAGAGGGAGCGCTGAATATCCTGCCCGCTTTTGAGCAAGGCCTCACCGACATTGAGGGCTACTCGCACCTCATCGTGCTATGGGCCTTCGACCATTCTGACGGCTTCGATTTGATGGCCACACCGCCTATCGACGAGCATCGTCCCCACGGCGTCTTTTCCACGCGCTCTCCGCGCCGTCCCAACCCCATCGGCCTCACGGTTGTTGAACTGCTGGGCCGCGAGGGCGGAACGCTCCATGTGCGCGGCGTGGATATGCTCGACGGCACCCCGATTCTCGACATCAAGCCTTACCTCTCGAACATCCCCGCGGAGAAGTTGCGCCGTGGCTGGATTGCCGAGGCAGAGGCGCGCAAGAAATGAACGTCCATTTTTAATAAGAAAGTCGAAGGTGAACAGAACATGCAGTCTTCCATTCAATGGCCCAGGGTCTACCCCATTCTCGATGCCTCCTTCATTCCTGCCACCGGCCGCGCGGAGTTCCTGCGCAGGTTGGGCAGCTCGCTTGCCGAGGCAGGCGTGACGCTGCTGGAGTACCGCAACAAGACCGGTTCTGAGGCCGAACTGCTGGCCGACGCCGCCATTCTGCGCACAGCACTGCCTGCCGGACAGGTAAAGTTGATTCTTGATGATCGAGCTGATCTGATTGAGAAGATTGGCTTTAATGGCGTCCATGTGGATGGGGGAGACATGAAGCCAGCCGAGGCCCGCAAGCTGCTGGGCCCAGACCGCATCATCGGAACCTTCGGCGGTGGCGTTGTGGGAATGGTTCCGGGGATTCTCCAAGCTCCCGCAGATTATTTCTCGATTGGTCCTGTCTTTGCCACGCTGACCAAGCAGACGGCCTCACCGCTTATCGGCATGGAGGGCATACGGCGGCTGCGTACAGAGGCTGGCGCCGGCCCGGTGCTGGTCGCTATCGGCGGCATCACGCTGGCCACGGCGGCCGAGGCGCTCGCTGCCGGAGCCACACTCGTAGCCGTTGCCGGAGCGCTCTTCCGTCAGCCCGACCCGGCTGCCGAGTTCCGCAAATGGATGGCGGCGCTGGGCTGAGCGTTGTCAAGCATGGGTTACCGGTATCCCATCCTTTTCGCAAAGAACGCGAAAAGGATGTGGTACCCACTTTTGATTGTCTGCAACGACTTAGAAACCTGAAAGGCAACGAAAAATATCTTCAAAAATCTTGCTGTTAATTATCGAGTTAATATGCAGATAAAGCCAATAGAATGAATATGTTCCACGTGGAACATTTTGAGGGCGCGAACGGCCTGCCCTTAACCTGAACACAATCAGCAGGTTCTATAAATTTCGATGCACAAGTGTCCTGAACTCATACAAAATGTCCCCAATTCAGCCACTTTAAGAAAAAGAAAGACAATCGCGCCCAAATCCGGTAAAACTTTCTTTACGTGAAGAATATAGACCCCAACCCCATTCCTGCCTCCGCAACTCCAGCCAACACTACCGGGCTGGTGCAAAGCCTTGGCCTGTTTTCCTCTACCGCTCTGGTGGTCGGATCGATGATCGGCTCCGGCATCTACATTGTTGGTGCGGACATTGCCCGCGGTACCAGCTCCCCAGCCCTTTTTCTGGGCGCGTGGGTGGTTACGGCCATTTTGACCTTTACCGCCGCGCTCAGCTATGGCGAGCTGGCGGCCATGATGCCCAAGGCCGGTGGCCAGTATGTCTATCTGCGCGAATCGCTGGGGCCGCTGTGGGGATTCCTTTACGGTTGGACGCTCTTCCTGGTGATTCAGACGGGAACCATCGCCGCCGTCGCGGTAGCCTTCGGCAAGTTTCTCGGTGTCTTTTTTCCCGCTGTCTCGACGACCCACTGGCTCTGGCACATCGCTCATGTGCCCGCGCTGCCGGTTGGGCCGATGGTGCTGGGCAACATGGAGATCGGAGTCAACACCGCCAACCTGACCGGCATCTGCATCGTGATTCTGCTCGCCGTCGTGAACATTTTCGGCGTGAAGCTGGGCGCGCTGATTCAGAACGTATTTACTACGGCCAAGGCGCTATCGCTTGGGGCGCTGATTCTGCTGGCCTTTACGGTGGGACGCAACGCCGCAGCCTGGGAGGCCAACTTCGGCGCGGGCTGGAGCCAGTTCTGGAAGAATGCCGGATGGAGTTCGCTGCACCTGGTCCAGGTGGGCGTCGGCGGACCGATGGTGCTGGTCAACGTGCTCGTGATTCTGGCCGTGGTGCAGGTAGGCTCGTTGTTCTCCTCCGACGCCTGGAACAACATCACCTTCACGGCCGGCGAGGTGAAAAATCCCAAGAGGAACATTCCGCTGTCGCTGATACTGGGCACGGGATTTGTGCTGGTGATCTATTTTCTTGTTTCGCTGAGCTACCTGCTGGTGCTGCCCATGCAGGGCGACCCGCACGGCGCCACGGTGATGGCGCGCGGCATTCAGTATGCGACCGAGGATCGCGTGGCTACTGCGGCGCTGGAACAAATCTTACCCTTCGGCGGAGCGTACCTGATGGCCGCGGCCATCCTGATTTCCACTTTCGGCTGCGCCAACGGCATGTCGCTGGCCGGGGCGCGCGTCTACTACGCCATGAGCCGGGACGGCCTCTTCTTCAAGTCGGTCGGCAAGCTGCACCCGCGCTACAAGACGCCAGCCGCCGGTTTGCTGGTGCAGGCCGCCTGGACCATTGTGCTGTGCGTCTCCGGCTCCTATAGTCAGTTGCTGGACTACATCATCTTTGCGGTGCTGGTCTTTTACATTCTCACCATCGTGGGCCTCTTTGTGCTTCGCTTCAAAAAACCAAATGCTCCCCGGCCTTACAAGGCGCTGGGCTACCCGGTGCTGCCCGCGCTTTACATCACCCTGGCCGGGTGGATCTGTGTCGTATTATTGCGATACAAGCCACAATACACATGGCCGGGCCTGGTTCTGGTTTTGCTGGGCATTCCTGTTTATCTGTTCTGGTCGCGGCGGCCCGCGCGTCAAGCCCCTGTGAACTAAACTTATTTTGATACCACTCCCATGGAGGAACTCCTTCATTCATGTCCAGACTGCTGCGCATCAAACCCATGTCGTTGCTCACGAAAGAGGCTGGTGAACAGGGCGAGCACACGCTCAAGCGTTCGCTGGGCGCTCTGAACCTCGTCACCCTGGGCATCGGCGCCATCATCGGCGCCGGCATCTTCGTGCTCACCGGCCAAGCCGCTGCCTTGCACGCCGGGCCGGCTGTATCTTTGAGCTTTGTACTGGCCGGCATCGTGTGCGCCTTCGCCGGTCTGTGCTATGCCGAGTTTGCCTCCATCATTCCCATCGCCGGTTCAGCTTACACCTACGGCTACGCCACGTTGGGCGAGTTTGTGGCCTGGATCATCGGCTGGGACCTGGTGCTGGAGTACGCTTTCGGCGCTGCCACCGTAGCCTCCGGTTGGTCGGGATATTTCACGGGGCTGTTGGCGCAGTTGCATATCTACATTCCGCCTCAACTAACCGCTACGCCGGGTACTGCCCTGGTCTTTTATCAGAACCAGTGGATGGCGCGCGCCTCGCTGCCTTCTGTAGACAGCTTGACTGGTTTGCCGGTTGTAATCACGACATTGCCGCACGCAACTGGCGTCTTCAACCTTGTGGCCATGTTGGCTATTTTGGCGATTACTACCGTTCTGGTCATCGGCATCAAGGAGTCGGCAAATTTCAACACGGCCATTGTGTTTGTGAAGCTGACTATCGTGGGCATCTTTATTGTTCTGGGAGGATATTTTCTCTTTCTCCATCCATCTCTGGCCATGCACAACTGGCACCCCTTCATACCGCCCCCCGACGGGCATGGAAACTTCGGCTTGAATGGCATCGCGCTGGGTGCTGCCTCGGTCTTCTTCGCGTACATCGGCTTCGACGCCGTTTCCACTGCGGCCCAGGAGGCGAAGAATCCGCAGAGGGATATGCCCATCGGCATTCTCGGCTCGCTGGCGGTCTGCACAGTGCTCTACATCATCGTATCCACCATCCTCACCGGCCTGAAGAACTACAAGGAGCTCAATGTAGAAGCTCCCGTGGCGCTGGGCATTAAGGTGACCGGCATCGGCTGGGGAGAGATGCTGGTGAGTATCGGTGCGGTCTTCGGACTGGCGACCGTGATGCTGGTCATGCTGCTGGGCCAGTCCCGCGTTTTCTTTTCAATGTCCAAGGATGGATTGTTGCCCAAGTGGGCCTCGAAGATTCATCCCAGGTTCCGCACGCCATGGATTTCGACCATCGTGGTTGGCGTGGTGGTTGCTGTCATGCCTGCATTGTTGCCTATCAACCGGCTCGCTGAGCTGGTCAACATCGGCACGCTGCTGGCCTTCACCATCGTCTGCGCCGGAGTGTGGATTCTGCGCGTGCGTCATCCCGATCTGCATCGGCCCTTCAAGACGCCGCTTGTTCCGCTGGTGCCTATCCTGGGCATTGTCACTGCAGTTTACCTGATGACCAAGCTACCGCTGTTTCCCACTTGGACGGCGATGGTCGTCTGGATGTTGGCTGGGTTTGTGATCTACTTTACCTACTCGATCCGCCACAGCAAGGTGCAGAAGCTGCCCGTGAATGCTAACGGCCGCTGATCCAAAGGCATACGACAGAAAAACCAGACGGCCTCCCCATGCGGGAGGCTGTCGTGCATAGCCCTCCTGATATAGCCTTGTCTTAATGCTCCTCGAAGAAAACAAGCTGCTTGCGCCCTTCACCACTTTTGGCATCGGTGGCCCGGCGCGCTGGTTTGTCGAGGCCGCCAGCGAAGAGGAGATTGCCGAGGCCGCAGCCTGGGCCTGTGAGTGCGGCGTGGCGCTGTTTGTGTTGGGCGGGGGCAGCAATTTGCTCGTCTCCGATGCGGGATTCGATGGCCTGGTGCTGCATGTGGGGTTGCGCGGCATCATGGCGATGAACACGCCGGACGAATCTGGACAGGCGGAGCAGAGGATCTATCGCGTTGCAGCAGGAGAAGACTGGAACGGTTTTGTGGAGCGGACGGTGCAAGAGAACTGCGCGGGGCTTGAGTGCCTGGCCGGCATTCCCGGCACTGTGGGCGGGACTCCGGTGCAGAATGTCGGCGCTTACGGGCAGGAGGTGGCGTCGGCAATTAAACGCGTGCGGGCCTATGACCTCCAGAAGCATGAGTTTGTCGAGATTGCGGCCGCCGAGTGCGGCTTCGCCTATCGCCGCAGCCGCTTCAACTCGTCTGATCGCGAGCGGTACATTGTCACGCGTGTGGACTACCGCCTGACGCACGGCGGCGCGCCGACGTTGCGCTACCCGGAGTTGCAACGGGCTTTTCAGGAAGGCGTGCAGCCGAGCCTGGCCGAAGTGGCGGCACAAGTGCGCCGCGTTCGCCAGAGCAAAGGAATGTTAATGGTCGAGGGCGACCCCGATTGCCGCAGCGCGGGCAGTTTCTTCAAGAATCCTGTGGTGACGGCCGCGCAATTTCGGCAAATTGCAACTGCCGGAGAGATGGCGCCGCCATGCTTTCCTGCCGGACCGGAGGCAGAGAATCCAGGAGTGGTTAAAGTTCCGGCAGCCTGGCTGATCGAGCAAGCTGGTTTCGCCAAAGGGTATGCGCGGGGAAATGCCGCTATCTCCTCGCGGCACACGTTGGCGCTCGTCAACCTTGGCGGAGCCAGCGCTGCGGAAATATTGGCGCTTGCCAGCCAGATCACTGCTGCCGTCGAGGGACGTTTTGGCATTCGCCTGGAGATGGAGCCGGTGATGCTGGGCTTTTGATTCTGAAGTGCAAATATTGTTTTCGCGGTTTTTGTTCGTACTTTTACAGATATTCCCGCAACCATTTACGTCGTACCGTGTCAAAACAGTAAAGACTTCGCGAACTGTGGCGATATCCATTTTGTGTATCAACTCCAGCAAGCCGGTTGCCCAGGTTGCACACGACAAAAGATGCAGGGAATCTCTCAAAAGCGGCGCATACTAAAGGCAGTGAAATATCCTGACCACGGAGGACCGAGGCTCTCGACGCGCAGCTTGCGCACAACTGCATTTGCTCTCTTGGCGTTTGCGGTTTTGGTATTTTCTCCTCTGCCGGGCCGTGCGCAGGCAGCGCTGCTGATGGAGGAGCCGTATGGTTTCTTTGGCACCCTGAACCCTACCGGGCACAATGCAGTTTATTTTCAGCGTATCTGCGCCGAAACTCCCGTCAAGCTGCGCCGTTGCCAGGCTGGTGAGCAAGGCTCCGTTCTTGCTCGCTACCAGGGAATTTCCGGATATGACTGGGTGGCGATTCCGCTGATTCCATACCTCTATTCGGTCGAGAATTCCTCCGAGGTTCCCGCGCATGTAAATCGCGAAACCGTCAAACGGCTGCGTAATCGCTATCGCGAAGCCCATCTGCTCAGCCTGGGAAAGGACCTGCATCCCGGCAATATTGTGCATGGCGGCTGGACCCAGCTGGTAGGCGTCTCCTATGAGCGGCGCATCTACGCCTTCCGCTTTGAGACCACGGAAGAGCAGGATGACGCATTCATCGCGCTCATGAACGCCGGCGACAATCGCTCCCACTTTGAGTTTTTCTATAACAACTGTGCAGACTTTTCGCGCCGTGTGCTCAACTTCTTTCTCCCCAACACCCTCCACCGCAGCATCTTTCCCGATGCGGGCATGACCACCCCTTCACAAACGGCCTACAATCTTGAGCGCTTTGTCAGAAAGCATCCTGGGACGCAACTGACAATCCTCGTGATTCCGCAAATTCCCGGCTATCGCCGTCACAGCCGCGCCAACCATGGTTTGGCCGCGTCGTTCATCTCCACCGGTGTTGCCGTCCCCCTCGCGCTGGTGAATCCCTACCTTGCCGGAGGCATAGTTCTGGATTACATGGTGCGCGGCCGGCACCATGTAATCCCCAGGCATCCGCCAATGCTCTCGCCGGACAACTTATTTGCGTTGACAGCTCCGGGCCGCACCGCTGAAAATCCCGTCAGTGCAGGTGCGCAGGTCCCCAGCGCCGCTGCCGACGGTTTGGCCGAAACAAAGGCAACCACGACAGCCAACTCCGGCCTGCCAGAAATCAAGGTAGCGAATGAGCAAATCCTCGCAGCAGAATCTCAAAAACCACGGCCGGATTGATCCGCCGGTTCACTATGTGCTGTTTTTCGTCCTGATCGCCAACCTGGTCTTCGCTATTTTCCACCTCGTGCACCATTGGGGAGATGCTTTTATTTCTTCAGCATGGTTTGTGTTCCTTTCGCTGGTGGTATTCATTCCTTTCTTCAAGCTGCGCGCCTATCCGCTCAAGGTGCAGGACCGAGTTATTCGGTTGGAAGAACGGCTTCGTCTTCAGGCGCTGGCCCCAGCGGAATGGCACTCACAGATCTATCGCCTTACCGAGGACCAGTTGATCGGCCTGCGCTTCGCCGCCGATGATGAGGTGCTGGAGCTGGCCAAGCAGGCGCTGGAACACAATCTGACTCGCAAGCAGATCAAGGAACGCATCCAGGACTGGCGCCCCGACCATTTCCGGATCTGAAGCGCGGCTTAGCCTTCCTCCGCCTCTCGCAGCTTGGCGATCACGGTGAAGTCTTCCAGGGTGGTAATGTCTCCCTTGATTTCGCCGTGCGTGGCCAGTTCCCTGAGCAGGCGGCGCATGATCTTGCCGCTGCGGGTCTTGGGCAGGGACTCGGTGAAGCGAATGTCGTCGGGGCGGGCCAGGGAACCGATCTCCTTTGAAACCCACTTACGCAGTTCGTCCTTGAGGGCTTCGCCAGGCTCGTTGCCGCTTTCCAGTGTGACGAAGGCGGAGATGGCCTGGCCTTTGAGCTCGTCCGGGCGACCCACAACCGCAGCCTCGGCCACCTTGGGGTGGGCGACCAGGGCTGACTCGACCTCCATGGTGCCGAGGCGATGGCCGCTGACGTTGATGACATCGTCCACCCGGCCCATGAGCCAGAAGTAGCCGTCGGCGTCCTGGCGGGCGCCGTCGCCGGTGAAGTAGCAGCCTTCAATGTCGCTCCAGTAGGTCTTCTTGTATCGCTCAGGGTCGCCATAGATGGTGCGGGCCATTGAGGGCCATGGCTTGCGGACTATGAGCAGGCCGCCGTGGCCGGCTGGCACCCGTTCACCCTCTTTGTTGACCACCTCGGGCTGAATGCCGAAGAAGGGCCGCGTGGCAGAGCCGGGCTTGGCGGGCACGGCGCCGGGAATGGGGGCGATCAGGATGGCGCCCGTCTCGGT